>Ga0209190_1000368_pt1 | contig 32982 bp, 35 predicted proteins | sample M_140205_XF_Meta_FD_187315 | JGI IMG/M metagenome (GOLD analysis project Ga0209190, IMG submission 187315) | Freshwater microbial communities from Lake Montjoie, Canada to study carbon cycling - M_140205_XF_MetaG (SPAdes) (version 2) | ecosystem: Environmental > Aquatic > Freshwater > Lake...
TTTAATAATATGTTAATATGATACGCTGCATCTTTTCGTAAAATTGGATTTTTACCTAGTCCTATTTCAAGTATTGTAGCTAATTTATGTAATAGCCAAAACTTATTATCAGTATATGATAATTTAAATTGTTTAGATAACTTATCTATTAGAAAATACACAAGACCACCATTATTATATATATTTTCTAATTGTTCTCTATTAGAAATTATATCACAGCATACAAGAATTGAATAGTATAATTCCCATATATCGCTACATATAGAAGTATTGCCTATAAATCCATTATCCATAAAATATGCAAATCGTTCATAAGCCATACAATCAATTGACCCTGAAGTATTATGGTAATAAAACACATTATTTTCTATTGAAATAACATCATCAAATCCAATTAACTTTCCAATTTTATATTTATTTACCATAAGTTGAATTGGTTTAATATTAGAATGAATATAACCGGATTTATGCAATGCATCAACTGCTTTTAGATAATCAATAATAATACTATAGAATTCTATAAAATTAAGTGTATTGATAAATTCACTATTAAACATATAATCAATATATTCGTAAATATTATAGCATATCTTTTTATTTTTAAAAAGAATATGGCTAATATCAATTAGTTGCCCTATTGATTTTGATTTTTTAGATAATTCATAATGAATTAAATCAATATTATTATAAATATTATTAGTATCATTTATAAAAATTTTTAAAATAATAAATTGATGATTATGATATAGTTGTATATTAATACAATTAATAGAATGAAATAATATATGAAAATCATCATAATCTATAATTTTTTTATTTATAAATGAATAAAAACACATAAATGCATAATTGGTATCTAAAGTAATACTTACATTGTTATGTGTAATTTCAAAATTCTTATTTAATCTATGTATAATCGTTGTCATTTATATAATATGTATTGGTATAAAAACTGTTTTTTTTTCATATATCATATAATATATGGAAATAAAATTTGAGGATTATAAATTGATAAGAAATTTTGTCATTGATATGATATATGACCGTAGTGAGCAACCATTATCGCGATTTTTTTTTGAAAGAGGAAGTTTAAATCTTTTTAAAATGATACCTGAATTTGCACTTAGAGATATTTATGACCAGGGCGTATCATCGAAAACTACAAATATTCTAGATATGGAATTACGCAATGACGACCAACGGGTAATTATTCATTTTTTTAAAAATACTTTAAAGATAGATGAAAACATAAAAAAAGTAAAGGATTTTTATTCTATGCAGTCAAATGACCATTTAATATGTGTTATATGCACACTAAATAAACCGTCAGACCAATCTATGTCAACTAATATTAAAAATACAGAGATATTTTGGTATAAATCGTTAACATATAATATAACTTTGCATAATTTAGTTCCAAAACATGAACTTATTGAATTATATAAAAAGGATGAATTAAAAAAAATATTTTATTTAAATTCGATTGAAAGTCTTCCAACAATATTAACAAAAGACCCTGTCGCCAAATATTACAATATGCGACATGGTGATATATGTAAAATTACAAGAAATATATCTAATGTTGGAGATTCAATTTCATATCGGTTTGTTAGTGATAAGGAATAATAATGTGAATTATTTAAAATATATTTATCAAAAAATTAAAAATATATTTTAAATATATATAGCTTATTTAAAAATGATTAATAATATATTAATCACGATACTCATGTTTCTAATAATTGTATATATTAATAGAGAAAGCAATAATAATAAATTAGCAGAAAATTTTAACCCTGATACTGATGGTGCAAATACATCTTTTGATGTAGGTGATACTGTTTATTTTAAAACAGATATTGTTCCTATTAAAGATGATTTGACATTATGTGCAACGGATGAAAAAACTTCTAAAAATTTAATAGTTGAAGGACAAATATGCTCTATTATTGGAGATAAAGCGTTATTAAAATATACATCTATTGTTAATCCTAACAAAAATGAAAAATGTAATGATAAATATAAATATAACGATATTAACTCTATACCTTTAATAGCCCGAACTAATGATGGACGCAATAATACTACTTCCGTGGGAGACCAAACCAAATATATTGGCGGAATCAAGAGTGATGGAAGTCCACAATGTGGTATTGAAGGTTCAGTATATAAACGCAAAAGTACATGGGAAGATTGTAAATCATCTGACGAATGTGGTCCAGGATTATTTTGCAGAGTAGGTGATAATCGGTGTATGGGTGATGACGATTGTAAACTAAATAATCATTCAAAACGAACTAATAATAATTGTGCACGAATCCCCAAAACAATTACTGAAAACAGTTTTCCTAATGAAATTCCACTAACAAAATTATCAAGGAATATGCCTTTAAATTTGCGTGGTAATGATGAAGATAAACGAAAAGCATCTGATAATAAGTTGTTGAATGCTTATTATGTATATGATGATGTTGCAAGTAATGTTGAAACAATTAATGATAAATTAGATCTTGATTTAACAAGAAATATAACTGATTATGCAAATAACTTATCTAATAATTTTGCAAATAGATCATCTATGGCATTAGAATTATCGAAAACTGCAATAAAATATGGAGATGAAATAATTCCTAATGCAAATAATCAACTTAGTAGACAAGAAGCCAATAACACCTTTAAGAAAGATCAAACAAACAGTATTATTCGCACCAGCTCCGACACTATTGATAAAATTATTGAGGAAAATACGATAATGGTTAAAAACCAGCTGCCGAGTATTCTTGATAAACAATTTAAAGCGCAATTGAGTGACGGTATTAATAAATTATCTGATAGTAGAACAAATGTTAAAATAATTGAAGATACTTATAGCACAATGGTGAATGGTGCTAAAGGGGAATTTAATACTACTTTCAATGTTCCAGTATCCGCAGCACTTGAGAAAACTGTTAAAAATACTCTTAAATATAAGAAAATTGGATTACCTAGAGAAGACCTCAGTAATTATCGCGGTGTATTAGTAAGAACATATGACTCTCAAAGTTCTGGAGCCGGTGGCGATAGCCAAGATGGAATATTATTGGATGAAAAGATAGTCCCATCAATCAATTATTTTATGACTTCTAAACTCGATTCTTTTTTCACTACTGGAAAAAACAGTGCATATCGTTATTTAGAATTCTTTGGAAGTATTAAATTTCCAGATTATGCAGAAGCAGTTGAATTCAATATTGTTGCTGGGTCTGGCTTACGATTTTTCTTTGGGGCTGAATTACAAATAGATGAATACTCAAATTCCACAAAAGTTGATCATTATTCAAGATTAAATTATGTTCAGCCAAATTCGACTATTCCTTACAAAATTATTGCATATGAAGGCGACGATACGACAAATAGTCATCTTATATTAAAATGGCGCATAAACCGTAAGGGCAATTTTACAGTTGTTCCCGCTGCAAACTATTATTTACCAAATCTTAAATACGATTAAATACATTTAAATACGATTTAAATACGATTAAAATTAAAGATTTATACATTATTTTATAAATTTCTAACTACTATATAATTATTGTATTATTTAGTATAAAAAATATTATAAGATATATAAACAGCCGTATTTTATTCATTTTTTTTAAAAAATAAAATGAATAAAATAATAACAAAACGGGATATTATTTATCTATCAAATCCCGAATCGTTAAATCGCCAATCCATTATTACATTATCAAATGAATCATGTGCTTGAGTTGGTTCTGTTTCTGCTAGTGCTGACATAGTAAATAGGGAATTATATCTATTTTGTAGAATAGACATATTATTAAAAGCTAAATCAATATCTGTTAATAATTCATTTGATTTAGTTATATATTTGATTAGATTGAACTGCATTGTCTTAACTTTACACACTTCATCATATTGATTTTTATTATAATATAATTTATTATTAACACAAATGTTATTATATTCTATTATTAAAACATCTAATTTATTTACACAAATATTGTCAGCTTCTACATTAAATGTATTATAAAACTGGTTTATCTTAACTAATAAATTTACACCATTCGTTATATGTTTTAATGTCGAATCACGTAATATTTCTATTTTATTAACATTTTTTCGAAACATATCAGTATTTATATTTAATCTTACGCGTTTTTTTGTCTTTTTTGAAACTTCATTAATTGTATTGTTATCATTTAGAATACGAAACATTATATATTGTATAATTTATCTAATAATTCTATATCTTTATTTGTAGATAATTCGATAAAATCTCTAAATATCATTTCATCAATATAAATATTATGGTCTACTGTTACAATACTATAATAATTATCCAAATATTCAACGGGTTGTCCAATATCTCTTGCATTTATCCATTTGTTATTCAGAAAGATTTTAGTATACTCACTACAAATAATATTATTTATTTTATAAAATAATTCATCACCTGCAGGCATATGCTCTATAATTCCAATAATATTATCAGACAATTTAATATCTTGAATTGGGTTATTATTTATAATTGTATTTTTAGCAAATCCGAATCGATACCTTTTGTTTTTACATGTTTTGGTGTTTTTTTCGTCAGAGTTTAAAATATTTAATATTAAATTATTTGCATCTTCACTAATATTTTTTTCATCAAAATCTCTGTATTGGTTTCCATTAATATTTATTATATTGTTAGTTGTATTTAGACTATATAAGATTTCAGTATCTAAATTCGTTTTCTTAGAATTTGCGCTATCACATACTTTAATCCATTTGAAATCTTCATATACATAATGCCATCCACTTACTATAGTATTATTATGGTTAAATACAGACATATTTTGAGGAACATGAAAATACATCTTTGAAATAACAATACTATTTTCGTTAATTATTGTCCCTAATAAAATATCTTTAATAGGTGTATTATTAATTAGTGTATTAGGATGGAAGCAAAATGCCATTGCTGGAAAGATTGCACCAGCAGGCCCTAGCGTAAATATTGGTAAAACCCAAGCGGCCCATTCCGACATATCTAATATTTTACCCATTGTTCCACTTGCAAATCCAGTCATCGTTACGGAAATTGTTTGCATAAGATACATTACATTTTGATAGACACCTAACTGTTTTTTTGTTATTTCATTAATTTTTGAATATGAGAATGTAGCAGCCTCCATAATATGCTCTAATCTTTTCATTATTTTCATTACTATTCCAAAAATCATGTTTCGCATTATTTTTATTTGTGCTCTAATTATATCGATACTTTTTGTTAGATTTGATATAAGTGATTTTAAAATATCAAGAATATATACAATTGGTTTAATAAGTATATTAAAGTAGCCTTTTATCATACTCCAAAAGCATCCATTAAAATTGTTCATAGTTGATTGAAAAATTGTGTCAGTTTTTTCCCTTTTAATAAAACCACTAATTGGTAGTATATATGGTTTACATCGGTAGTCATCCCAATTATTTACATATTTATCTTTATTGTATTTTGAATGTATAAATACAGTAATTGTTATAAAGACAAATATATAAAGAGCTATATCAGATAAAGAGCCATAATTATTTATTAACCAATGATATAACATTGTATATTTAAAACAATTATTTATTATTAATAAAAAAATTACTATTAATTATAAAGAATGATACTAAATATATTAAGTATACAAAATATAATCAATTGTTTATGCGGCGAATATAACTATTTACAATATGAAAAAATAGATAAATTATCAAAAAGCAATTATATAATTGAAAATAAAATGAATATTAAAAATGCAGTAAAAATAGATGATTATGATATTATAGATGCCAAAGATTTATGATGTTTAGTTCACTATAGCCTTAAAAAAATTGATGGTAAAAAACTAAATGGCTAAGAGGTAAATATACCCAAGCGGACATAGACAACAATCAACATGGCAGCAGTTGCAAATTATAACCCATCCAAGCACAGCCTTAGCTCCAACAAACATGCGAATGTCCGTATGAAGGACGGAGGCAGCTACGAAGGAGCGATTGTTCAAGGCGAACGAAGCGGCTACGGTTTATACCGTAGTGACCCATTGATGTACGGGGTTGTCCGTAGCACAGGTGAAGAGTTAGTCCATTGGACAGAATACTGCGGTGAATGGCTTCATGACAAACCGCATGGCTATGGAATTTTGCGAAATGTGAGCGGAGATGGTCAAATCCGTCAAATCTTTGAAGGCGCTTGGCTAAAAGGCATTCCAGAATCCTCTGCCTTTTTTGGCTTGTAAGCGCGGCTTGTAAGCGCATCAATTAGCTATTAGTATTTTCTAAGACAGGTAAGATTTACTATATGTTTTGATTTCTATGACTTATTCATTCTACAGGTATTTTTTATTATTAAAAAATAAAAAAACAAGTTAGAGCCTTGTTTTTTGTATTTTGGATTTTTACTATTAGTTATATGTATATTGGGTTAATTCATTGAGCCATCATGATGAAGTCATCTTAATCCGACTTGAGCTTTGAAACAGCAGGCTTTCCCATTTGGGCTTGAAAAGGTCGTCCACCATTTGAGAAGATAGCATCGTCGGGTTTGATTGGATATTGGATATATGATGTTCCCTCCATAAACCGAAACAGATCACAAAATGCAAACATAGACATCATGCGCCATGCATTTTGCGAAATTTCATACAATTCTCTAAAGTCACCAGCGAACTGTCCATATGTTGCAGATGGTTCGGGTGAAAGCGCTGAGCAAATTGAAATGGAGAATCGTTCAAACAAACCGATAGTGCATCCATATTGCAAATAGTTTGTTGAAATACTTGGTATGCAGATTCCTTCTCCGAAATTTCCAATGAAAGTGAGAAACCTTCTGTAAAGTATACCACTTCCAATCAATAAGTCATCGGCTAATTTTGTTGAGACCACAGGTATATCATGTTTTGTTGTTGGTAGCGTGTCAACATAGTCGTAATCGTTGTCGCCGTCGTCGTTGTCGCTGTCGCCGTCGTGAAGTCGTTCCTCTATGTCCCGATTGTCGGTTACTTGCTCTTCATGGTATTTTTGGCAAATGAGAGTTATAAACTTGATGGTATTCAAGCAAAAGAGTAGCTCATGTGTAAATATCTCTGCAAAAAGTGCAGCATAATATCTGGTATCGTCAGTAGACAACCCCGTTTTCAACAAGTTGGTCTCCACAGCTAACCCACTCGCGATATTGTCGCGCATTTGATTTGAAATAGTTTCCAAATCAGTGCGTATTTCCAAGTGTGTTTTATTACACCTAAATCCTAAGATGTCTTTAATTTTTTTCGCTGAACTATCTAACCCTTTACCATTAAGAACGGAAAACATTGCTATGTCACTTGAAACTAACATAGTTTAGTTATTAAGTCTAATTATACTATCAAATTTTTTTATATCTATCTATAAAAAATGGCTATTACAATGGCTATTACAATGGCTATTTAAAAAGAATATCACCATATATATATTTCGGAGTATTAATTATTAGATTATCCATATTTTTTTTTAAAACAAAATATATAGTTATGTTGATGATTTACAATAGATAAATCGATTGTTTGAATTAATTTAAATCCAGTATCATTTGCTATTTTAACATATTTTTTCATAGGATAAATATATAAATTATGATAGTTTCTTCTTGAACTTTTATCTTTAAAGTTAAATACCTCGATAAATGAAGATGGATGTTTATCTAAATTCCAATCACTTTCATATTTGAAATTATTAAATATCAGACTTGTATGTGTTTTTTTTTCATGTTTTTGTGGATTATACAAAGGTATTAGAGAGCTTGCCTTTTCTAATACAGGGTCAAACTTTCTTTTATCAACAAGATGAACACAAAACACTCCATTATGTTTTAGCCAAACATTAACATTCTGAAATAATAAGGGGATATCTTCAACATAATAAATTGTATAGAAAAAACAAGTAATATGTGTTAAAGATAATGGCTCAAATAGTTCGCGGTTCATAAAATCATCATTCATAAATGTATACAATGGATATTTTTTTTTTGCATTATTTATCATATTTTTTGAGATATCTAATCCAATAGTGTTATATTTGTATTGGCTTAATAAATCAACATGATGCCCATTACCACAACCAATATCTAAAATTTTAATTTTATTTTTAGTATCTGTCCATTTATTGAATACATTTTCGCGTAATTGTAATATTTCAAATTGGTTTTTATATGTTGATAAAAACAGTTCATCATATATTTCTACATAAAAACGATCATAAATTTTATCAATAGTATTACAATCTTTGAATTTGTCAGATTTTTTGCTCATAAAATCCTCCTGTGTTTTATTTTTTTCCATAAAATATTTTTCAAAAAAATTTTTTAGTCTATGATAAGAATAAGATAAAATAAATATTACAAGTATAAATATAATATAATAAATCATATATTTAATAATATTATATTTATTATATTATAATTATTAATGTATCATATTTAATAATTATTACTAAGTTATTATTAAGTTATTATTAAGTTATTATTAAGTTATTAGAATATAACTATGTAATTTAAAAATAAAAACACACAACAAAATTAGATAAATGTATCTTATTACATACTAAATTTTATAATATATTTTGTAAAAAATATATATTATAAAACAAATGATATTTTTGCAAATATTGTTTGGTAGTTTTGTTTTCTTATAAACAAAATGAATTATCCATTAAACATACGATTGGTTGAATCTCCAGAAATAAATTTCATATCACCGCAATATCCATATTTATTACAACCACGACCAGGTAAGCATTTAACACGTTTATTATCTATTATACCACATCTTCCACCATAAGAGTCTTCTAAAAGTTCCATTTTATTGGATGGGTCAAGAGCTGTTCTTGCTTTTGCGCACCAATGATTTGCATCACTATATCCATTAGTTCCATGAACGGATTTGTGCATATCTCCACAAGATAAAGGATTTAATTTAGTGCTATCATTATATTTTTCAATGTTACTATTACATGTATTTAAATCGGTGGTCCATAAACAATTGCGAGCATCAGTTGATATACATTCAATATCACCTCGGTCATTCATTCTAAGAGGAGTAGCGCCTCCTGTACCGTTAATATTATTAAGACATTTCCAACCGCTTTCAGCAGCGGTGCTTATAGATTTAGAACATTTATTACTATCAATAAAGAAGGACTCTCTTGGCACAACATCAAATAAATTATCATTTTGTAAAGACCATTGTAATACACAAGTAGCATCGCCATCATATTCAAAGAATTCCATTTGATATTCCAAAAACCCACTTGCAGAAACAGATATACTACCTGTATCCTTAGCAGTATCAGTTTGCCTAATAAAATTGTCTATTTGTATAGTCCATTCTTTTTCACCTGTTTTTTTAGTCATAAACCTTACACCATCATCTGAAATAGTTCTGAATTTAACACTTGAAATACCTTCTGGAAATTTAATATATCCACTAAATACTACAAAAATACGGTCAGTATTAAAATTATTATTTGGATTAGTATATTGAGGACGAATAGACATAAAACTGCCAGACCCAGCTCTAAAATTAATACTAGATGATACTACACTATCATATATTACTTTACCTTTACTGTAATATGTTTCTGGAGTAGAATTACCACCTTCTTTGAGCCTATATGCCTTCACAATAACACCATTTTTATATACTTTATAATTTTCAATACGCGATGGAGGACTACCTGTCCCCATTGTTGTGCGAAGAACATTATCAACCTGTCCAAGAACATTTGTCATATCTCTCGCTCTATCAATTATATTTATTTTAGATGGAAACATTGTATTTGTTGATTTACTCCATTGCATTTTTTGCTCAGGGGTCATACCTATAAATGTTTGACACTTACTGCCTGCACATTCTGGCGCATAGGTTTCTGTTTGGGGCATATGATTTGCAGTGCCTGAATAATTTGCGGGCGCTTTACATGTTTCATATTCAAGACTAACAATTTTCCAATCTTTGGGACATAAACTGTAATCAGTTGTTTCTTTATCAAATAGTGTGTGAGCAGATTTATTACACCAATGTCCAGGAGTTGTAGTTTCTTTGTCGCTACAAGGAACTGTTTTAGAATTAAGGTGATTTATATCTCTTACATCGCTATTTTGACAGAAATTTGTATCACAATTTGAACCGTTATTACTTAAACATTCAATTCTGCCATCATTTGAATTAATTCTAATAGGTGCACCTATAATTCCTGGTTCACATTGCCACTGATATGCATTAACATTAGCATTAGTTGATATTTTACCAGCCATGATAGCAAGAAAAGGTGTTTTAAATGCATCACTATCGATAGTGTTTCTTTCAAATTTATTATATTCTTGATTAGTAAGGTCACTCACAATTTCATCAACTTTCTTCATAACTTCTTCTTTTTTAATATTTGCATCTTTCGCTGCAATTTTTTTAATATTTTCTAGTTTATTCATAGATTGTGCTAATTCATTATCATATTGACTTACTTTATTAGCAACTAAATTACGAAGTGACTGATGAGTTTTTGTAACATTTTCCCCTGTTTTAATAAGAGCCTCTCTTGACGTGGTATCAATATCGTAAGCTTGCTCTAAGTCAACTTTATACTGATTTAGTGAATTTAATGCGCTGATTGATTTATTTTTAAGATAATGAAATGCACTATCGAAATTACTGTATGTATTTAACATAAAATTGCTGTAATATCCATTATTTCCATCTGACATTTTACTAGAAACTTGCCCATAACATTCTTCGCCGATTTTATTTGAAAAGTGTTCCGATTTCTTTATGTTCTCGGCATATATTGCAACTGCTAAAAGTATTATAATAAATAATAAGACAGTATATAACATACAATTATATATTAATAATATTTATTTTATTTCTATAAAATAAATTAAACAATTAGTAATAAATAGATATATTTAAATATTTATGATTAATATATAATATGAAAACTGTTAATATTTTTCTATTTCTTATACTTACAATTATTTCTGCAATCGTTGTAGGTTTAACACTTTCAAATAAATTTAATAACAGGGAAGATTTTGTTACTAAAGTTTTACCTCCAAGCTCTGAAAAAAGATGTATCCGAAATAATGCTGATGAGGCTAATATGAATCGTAAAACAAGCAGACCCGCTTGTTTTTTTAATGACCTTGATACTGAAAATAAACAACTTATTGGATTAACTGCTAAAGTAAGAGATAGAACAGATGATATTATTAGAAAATCAACAATGATTGATGATAATTTACGTACACGAGCCACCGAAGGCTCTAAAAAGATAGATCTTATACTTAGAAGTGATGACCTTAATAATTTTAATAAATATATGTTAGAAACAAATAATAAAACACTTGATAATAAAAATAAAACCGTAGCTATTATAAACAAATTAAATACAAATAATGTTACTATAGATGAAAATGCGACAGTTAATAAGATTAGAATTGCTGTTTCAAACTTAGTATCTAATGGAATTGATAGAATTATAAGCAGCTCTTCAACTAATATGTCTAAGCTTATATCAGATAAATTTACCATTGAACATTCAATGCAAATTATTAATAAATTATCTAGTTTAATTTATGATAAGATTAATAATAATATTGTTGGTGATATAAATAATATGGTAAATAATTTAGTTGAACAGGAAAAATTAGATAAAGTAATAACAATGTCTATTGAGAACATAATGCGCGAAGATAAAACTTTTGCATCATATATGTCTGGTGGTAATAATAATATTAAAATTGGTGATTTTGTATACTTTAAACACAAAGTTAGTAATAATAACGCGGACCTATGTATTGATAATGATAGTCAGAGAGAAATTATTGTTGGTGGTAGAGTATGTAGTATAAACCCACTTACAAATAACGTAAAAATAAATTATCTTTATACTACAAATCCAAACTTCAATAAAAGATGTAGTGCTAACCCATCAATTTCTTATGATAGAGGTGTATCTGGATTACCCAAATGGTATATTCAAACCGGACAGGATTTAACTAAAAAATGCGGTCCAGGTCCTGTTGCTGATGGTGCATGTATCCCAAGTCAATGGTCTACGGATAAAGATTACTATGTTAGACGATTTGTTGGCGGATTTGACCGCACTAAAGATGAAATGTCGTGCGGTGTTGGCCCAACTGCTACAAATGATTATCCTCAAGAAGTTAATATTAAAAATTTAAGTAAGAGTTTAGAAGACGTCGTAAATTCATGTCAAAGTAAAATGTCATCAACACCTCTTGAAGCTGACCCATTACCTAGACCTAGATATACCCCATCTACTAATATTATGTTGCCTATGCCAAAATTTGAGGAGTTGCCTCCTCCTCGCCCAACTAAATCAGCTGAACAGTTAGAAAGAGAAGAGTTACAGCGACAATCTATGAGCCAGTTAAGTGCTGATGAACAAGCCGAAATTGCCGGATTAAATAGTAGGAATGTAGCAAACGATTCAGGCCCATTAGATTTAAGAAAAAGGCAAGCAAATATAATAGGTCAAGAAGCTGGTCCTTTAAGATCATCTGGACCAGGTGGTCAATCAATTGGACAAGACCAACCTACATCGGGTTCTAAAAATAGACAAAGTCTTAATGTCCAACCCAAGCGTGACCCCGATAATGATGCAGCAGTTAATAGATGTATTAATGGAGAAACAGACAACAATAATGATATTAAATATATTCAAAATAAGACTGGAAATAGATTCCGTATTGTTAATGGAGAAGCGACTATTGCACCTATTGAAAGTACTAAATATGACCCAACTACAGACAAAGTATTACCTTTACCTAAAGGACTTAAACCACTTTATTTGCATAAGAAAAAGGCTTCTGATACAATTTTAGCATATGGACAAGATAAGAAATGGTATCATTATATCAGTGTTGAAAAAAAGGGTGCATTGCCTGGAGAAGAATCAACATTCGAGCAAAAATTTGTAGAAATTGGCCAAACTGAATTAACCGAAAAATATGATGGCGAAATTAATCCAACTGGGTCATGTGTTACAGGTAATAAAGTGTAATTGATTATTTATAATTGGATATACAATTAATTATCATATATAAATCAAAAAAAAATATATATATGATAATATATTGTTCATTATGGCTGATATTACTACAAACATATTCAATTTAAATAATAGAAATACCCCCACTCTACAGAGGTCATACAATGATTTCCAAAATGAATTATTAAGATTAGATACTCATAATAGTATGATAGGTAGTATAAACCAACTTAGAGACGATCGCATTACTAAAAATAAGAGTAATATTAATAATTTAGATGCTGATTTAATGACTACAAGACGACAAGTTGAAATCATTCAAAACAGAAATCTTATTAAGGAAGATATTATTAGTATTTTAAAAGCTCTATTTGTATTAGTTGGATTAGCTGTTATTTCTTATGTGTATTTGGAGGGCTCACAATATCGTGAACCTGTTCTCTATTTCTTAGCGATTATATCAGTATACTATTTTGGAAGCAAGGGATTATCATTTTTATCAAGATCATCAAATAGATGGTCTATGACTAACTGGAGAGGAATTAAATTTAATAATAGCGCTGCAAAACCAGCGGATGAAGATATATGTGCTGCCGAAAATGCAGAGTATGAGGCAGAAATGGGTAGGATTAAGGCTAAGATACTTGATAAATTAATTGCAATGAAAACAAGATTTAATAAACTTGATAGTAATAAGAATGTTCTTTTAGAAAGAAAGGATAAGATTAAAATAGATTACGATGAACAAATTAAGCAGACTGACCTTATTTTTGACAAACTACCTCAGGATAAAAAACAACTTGTTATTGATGTAAAGAAAAAACAACTGGGTCTTGAGAAAAAACCATAAATTTTTATAAAACACAGACTTTATTATAATAGAATGTTTCATTTTTGAAATATTCTATTAAAATATATATTAATATTTTATTTTATTAATATTTTTATTATACACTACTCCATTCATTGTAATCAGGAACAGAGAAAACTGATTTTTTACCATTTATCTTTAAATCTTTTGCTAATATGTCACAATAGTCATAATTGTCATACGCTAAATCGTGAAAATCATCACGGTTTGAAATTTCATTACCAATATATTCTCGTTGGCTTTGAACTGTGCCTATATCAATTTTTCCAAGAAAATATTCCATAAGCCATCTACTTTGTAAATCACTTATCATAATCCAATTAAAAGACGCAGCATACCCAACTATACCAAGATTATTTATACCTGGATATATAATATGTTTATAAAGCATCGGTATTTTATCTAAACCTAATAAAGTTATTTCATTTTTATAACCTCTTGCATCAATTACAATATCATAGTTATACAATCGTTTTGTAGATTTAACACGATTTTCAAATATGTCTAATATTGGCTCTTTAATATATTCAAATTTATTTAAATTTTGATATAAATAAAATTTATCATTTAAAGTCAGGTTATTTCTATGCACAGGCTCATTTGGAAATTCAACCTGTAATTTAAATTGATACCAATATGATGGTATCATAAATAACACAATCAAAACAATTCTAACGATTGAGAAAGGTAATATACGCGCTGCTGTTAAAAAAAAGCGATTTGTTAAAAAATGAAGACTACAAGCAAATAAATATCTACTGAAAATCCAACGGGGTTTTCTATAGAATAATTTAACAGATTTTGCGTCATTTTCTATTGCTAAACAAGTTAAGTCGCACCCACTTGGTCCATTACCTATAACAACTACATCTTTATTTTTAAAAAGCAAATCTTGATTTTTAAAGTATTTACCATTTGGACTAAAATCACTAACAGATAATACATTAGGTAAATCTGTTTTATATAAAGCGTCTGTATAAAAGCCTGTGCATAGGACTAAATAACTATATGTATTGCTACATTCAACATCATTTTTAATATATTTAATTTTCCATTTTTTGTCAAGTATTTCTATGGATAAAATTTCAGTTGAAAAATTAACATATTTTTTAAGGTCGTGATATTCAACATATTCATCTAAATAGTTAAGCACTTCATCTACAGTTGGATATAGTGACACATTACTTTTCATCGGTATATCACTAAAATTATAACTATATTTATTTGTCTGTAATTGTACATTTGGATAACTTTTTGTAAACCAAGCTCCACCGATACTACTATTTTTATCATATACTGTTGGTGTAAATCCATAGTGTAATGCCCATCGACAACATGCTATACCACTAACACCAAATCCAATTATAGCAATATCCATTCTATATTTATGGGTATATATATATTATTAAAATAAAACGAGACTTTATTTATTGTTTTAATTTAGAGTGATTAAATTAGATTAGTGTTCTCACATTTATTTCGGAATATATTTTTATAATGCCATAATTCATATTGAAAATTATACATAATAACTTTTCTATATATCTTACCTATATCTTACCTATATGTGATATAATATATGTGTGTATATCTATTGAAATATTACCATTATTATAAAAAGGTTATGTCAAATTTTACACATAAATTCTATATTATTAAGCTCTATTAATTGTTCACATGACATATTATATCTTAGTTATAAATAAGATGTATCTAAAAGAGTAAGGGTGTATTTTTTTCAAATACATACTACAATGATGTGCTGAGACATCAAAATTATATTTTTAATAAAAAAATTTCGTAATTCATGTGATTCTGGTCTTTTAGATGATAAAAGTATTATAAAATGTCGTAAAATCATTTAAAGAATATTTAAATTTAATTAAATAAATCTATATTAAATATTCTATATACAATTTAAGTGAATTTAAGTAAGGTATTCTCGAGTGTATTTTAATATATAAGAAATATTTATATATATTTTTAATAAGTATAAAATGCAGAATATCGAAAATATAGAAAATATAGAAAATACATTAGAGACGGGTGATATTATATTATATGATACTCGATTTTGGTATAGTAAACTTATTCAATTTTTGTCAGATGGTCCATATAGTCATATATCTATTGTTCTTAAACAACCAATATGGTTAGACGAGAAATTGACTGACAACTATTATCTATTAGAAAGTGGTGGAGAAAAATTTAAAGATTCGGAAACTGATAAAAAAGTATATGGTGTTCAAATTATTCCATTAGATAAAATAATAGATGAATATAAAAATAAAGGATATGGCAAATTATATTATAGAAAACTAAAGTCTTCAATTCCGATGGAAGTTTTACAACATAAAATTAAGGAATCTTATTTTAAAATACAGGCAAGACCGTATGATTTTAATCCATTTGATTGGTTAAAAGCATATTATGAAGTAGACAAAAATATTGATGACAAAACACTAACTAAAAAATATCAAAATATACAAAAATTTTGGTGCAGTGCTCTAGTGTCATATATATATGTGGAATGTGGTTTATTAGATAAAAATATACCTTGGACAATTGTAACTCCTAATGATTTTTATTATAAGTATCAATATTTGCCATTATTAAATTGTAAGTTAAAAAAAGATAAATTACTTATTTAAAAAATATTTTAAATATAAATTAAAAAATGTATAAGATATATATATACATAATGGACTTAGGAAATTTACAAGCTAACGCCCTTCAATCCTTTAATACTATCAAAGAGAACCCAGCTGCCTATTATACACTTATTGCAATATTTATTATCGCAATCATTGCACTTATTGTAAGACAATATAAGAAAATAGTTGCAAGAGAAAAAGCTGAACCTATTTTTATTCGTAATATAAAGAACGCTTATTTAAAACCTATTTCAATACCTGATACTGAATTACATTCCCCTAACAATGGCACATCATTTAGTTTTTCTTCATGGTTATATGTAAATGATTTTAATAAGAAGAAAAAAGACTTGAAACACGTGTTTCATAAGGGAGATTTAAATATGAATACCATGGCTCCAGGTGTATTTATTTCACCAAATATTAATTCTATTGCGATATTAGTAGATACTCAAAACAGAGTTAAATCAACAGTGAATACTTCAAAATCACTTAATAATATGGTTGACAAACCAACTGAAGATGTTCAGGGAATATTTCCAATGGATAATGCATGTGGTTGCGAAGAAATCCTCAAAATTGAGTCTGATTATCAAACAGCGTCATTTGTTAAAGATGACCAAGGCAATGGAAATTGTTATTTATATGCTAAGGAAAGAAAAACCGTTCCAAACGAACGGGCTGTTACATGGACTAAATTAGGTGGAAATATTCAAACGATGAACCCATATGAAAATCCAACGATATTATCGGATGATAATTCATGTGTTATTGTTGAAAATATACCTCTTCAAAGATGGTTTCACCTTGCAGTTGTTATTAATAATTCAACTGTTGAAGTATATGTTGATGGCAAATTATATAAGACACTTGTATTGCAATCAAATGTTAAACTTAATTCGGGTGGTTTACATTCTGGGTTAAATGATGGCTATGACGGTATGATAAATGAACTTAGATATTTCCCCCATGCTCTTAGATATATTGATGTGTATAATATGTATAGTCGTGGGCCAACCCCATTCTATTTTATGTATATGTTCCGCGGAAAGACTGAATTATATGATAAGCATCTTAAAGAACTTCAACAAAGTTTAATTGATATTGGTGATGATGCTGGTGGTATAGTCAATAACTTATCTGAAGATATTTTTGGACAAGCCGTTGATTATACCGTATAAGGTGATCCCAATAAGGTAAAATTTATCACATTTTTTTTAATAACAAATATGATAAATTAAATCAATAACTTAATTGTAAAATACAATTCACAATTACAATTCACAATTACAATTACAATTCACAATTACAATTCACAATTAAGATGACATGATCTATTTTAAAAAAAGCATATTTTCTTCTATATTTATATATTGATTATGGATCAAATACTTAATTTTGAAAATTTATATGGATGTATTATGCAAACATTTATATTTGTTATTATATTGTCCATTGTATTTTCATTATTTGTTTTATTATATAATAGAAGTGATACCAGCCCTGTTTTAATAAATGGCATAGTGCCGGCTGATAAAAAAATGACATTTCAAAATGACCGTATTAAATTAAGTAAAGTTAATGATGGATTAACTTGGAGTATTGTAAGTTGGTTATATATCGATGATTGGAATTATAAATATGGACAAGATAAATATGTGCTTGATTGGACTGACGCAAATAAAAATGGTGTGCAAATTTATTTTGATAAAAAGAATAACAGTTTAAATGTTAAAATTACAACTATACCACTTATGAAAACAGAAACTCTTATTTATGAAGGAATTTCATTACAAAAATGGGTTAGTATTATTATTATCTTAGATAATCGTAATATAGACCTTTTCATAGATGGCGAACTTCTCAAGACAAAAAAACTCGAATTTGTTCCACTATATGTAAATAATGAGTTTGTATTGTTCCCCCAAGGAGGATTTAATGGTAAAGTAGGATATTTTCAATATATGTCCTACAAAATTCCACAATTCGGGATTCAACATTTTCAGACACTGCAATATAAATTAAATGGAAATAGTCCATTTTATAGTCCACTGTTATATAGTGTATTATTTGGATTTAAAAATGCGTTTTATTTTTTAATTTTACTTTTTGATAGATTTTTTAATAATTTAAACTATTACACATTACAATTATCAATCGAATTCATTAAAATAGTTAAAAATACATTCGAAGATATTATTGATTTTTTAATTACTATATTCTAATAATATATAATGGGCCAATCCTCTAAAATAATTATCCAATTTATATTTAGTATTATTATTATCATAAGTTTTATATGTATAGGCACAATGTTAAAAGGAAAAGTAAAATGGGGAAATATTGAATTTTGGAATGATTGGGGTATTTATCTCGCTCATCCTACTAAAGTTTTTTCAGCCGAGCTTAATGCTCCAATAAATCGAAGATTATTACAACAACCAACTAAATGTTTCAGTTGCGAAAGAGAATTACTAAAAACAGACCCTTCCAAATTATATTTAGCTAGTCCAAGTAAATGCTTTGATTGTGAAAAGCAATTTTTAGCATATAATATATAATTTATTTAACTAGTATTGTATTATTACATTATAAATTATTTATTTATAATATAATGATAGCAAAAAAAAGTCGCAAATATTCAAATCGTAAAATGCATAATCGTAAATATTCAAATCGTAAATATTCAAATGGTAAAAATAAACAAACTCTTATTGGTGGTGAAATTATTATTAATAATTTGGAGCAATTGTGTGAGTTAGTATCAACTAAAAAATTGTATGTATATCAAGTATCACAACCTAGACCAATATTTCGCGCTATTTTATTAACAAATAATGCAAAAGAAGTTGAAAAATATGTAAGTGATGTTAATTATACAGTTTCATACGGTCCTGCCCAAACACGATTACCTACTAGATATTTTATTAATAATCTAAATGATTTTGTTCATGTTTCAGATGACCATATTTGGGAAATATATGATAATACTGATAGAGCAAACCCTAAAAATTTTCGATTACGACGAAAAATACAGTTAACACCCTTTCTTTATAAAAGGGATTATTCAGTATTATATTATGCAGAAAATCCGGATATCCCGGTCCTATCTAAAGAGGAATCTGATTTACGAAACCGTAAAATATTGGGATGCACTCAACAATAAATATAAATTAAATCGTAGGTCCATACTATAATTCGTTAAATTATATAGGTTTATATTATTTTATAATAGAATTGATATTTTAGTAGTTAAATATATAATAGGTAATTCTATAATTTTAGATTAATTAAAATTTGATTTTCTATTAAATAGAGTCATTATTAAAAAAATCAAATCTATTATTTTTAAAGAATAACCCAATAAAATGCAAATATTACTGTTATTTGTAAATATAATTGTATTTGATATTATTTTACATATTATTCAAACTTTTTTTGGTTTATTACTTACATTAATATTTTATATGTTATATTTATGCATTAAAATAAATGAGATAGTTATGACAATCTATTTTAATAATAAAAGATATAGACAAATAAATAATCATACCGAAATTTGCACGATATGTTTTGATGAATTAAATAATGAGCAATATGTTCAGCTAAGATGTAAACATCAATTTCACAATATATGTATAGACAATTGGTTTACAAAAAAATTTACTTGTCCGAATTGTCGATATATTCTAAATGATTAATTTCTAAATGATTAATTTCTAAATTAATAATTTTAAAAAATTATTGAAACATTCTATCGACAAGCCACCAAGCAAAATCTCTATCACTTGGAAAGTGTAATCCTGCAATAATTCGAATATCAGATATTCTTTTTGCTAGTCTGATAAGTTCTTCTTTTTTTTCAGGAAATCGAATTGATAAAACTCTAGCTAAATAATAGGATTGAAATGCATGGCCAGAAGGATATGATGGTGATGATGCACTTTTTGATTGTAATAAATTTCCATTTTCAAGATTTATTAGTTTTGGGACAACTTGATAAGGTCTAGCTCTATTATAAATCGCCTTATAAATCAAAATTTGATACATAACTTTAGGTGAAAATATTAAATTAATCATCTCATTTTTGTTAAATTGATTTTCAGATAAAACTGTTTGAAAAGCAGGTATAATACTTATATCGGTTGAGACGAAAAAAGCAATATCTGTCTCTGTTTTTTTTGAGATATAATTATTTAATATTATTTTTATCTCATTTGTGCTATCTGGATAAGGTTTACCGTAACCTAATAAATATGTATTTATTGATGGATACCAAAAATAGTATCTTTTACTTTTTTTCATTAATATTATAAAATAAATGATAACACAAATTATAATTAAAATATATAGAATAATCATTTTATATATTTTAATAATATAAAATTTGGTTGATTTAATAAACCCATATAATAATAATATTTTATATTTATTTAATATTTTTACATTGAGTTGTATCCTTTCCTCTTTTTTTTTCCCAGACATTTTTACCATTAATTTGAAATGGAATATTACCATGTTGTTTACCTTTGTTTGTTGAAGTGCAAAAATCTACATTATCATCATAATATGTGCTAACCATAATATCTCTATCAGGATAATAACAATATTTCTGATTAGAATCGCAAGCTAATGTTCCAACAGGACACAACGGAGCGTCACTCTTGATTGGGCATAAATTGTCGGTAATAGATAAGGCAGATGTAGCACTTTCAGTCATACTTTTAACTCTATTATATAAATTACTATTTGTTAATTGTATATTTTTTGTAGACTTATTACTAGTTGATGACCCGAAAGTTTTTAATGACTCTTTATCAATATCATCTAAATATGATTCATTTGGTCTTTCATATTTATTCGCACAGATTGATATATTTTTAAGACTAATTTTGGGATTTAATATATATTCAACAATATTAAGATTCATAATTGGTAATCTTGATAGACTATATATTTGTTTTGAAGACAACGCTTTATTACTATAACTAAGTTTCGATAGAAACCCTCCCATACCACCCCAAGGAAAAATACGCAAATCTCCATTATTATATTTGACAGCACTATCCAATATTACTGTATCAGCGAGAAGTCCATTAATATATAGCTCAAATATTTTCTCATTTAGTATAACAGTTACACTTGTCCATTTTTTAATAGGAAAATCACTAAATGTTAAAGTAAACTGATTTCCACTTTCAGTACTAATAGTAGCAGATAAATCATTTTTTATAGGGTTTAATGAAATCATTGGTGAAAAATCAACAAAGTTTAATGATTTTACTAATATTGGTTTATGCCAATAAATATTATAATTCCAATCAGATATGTATAAGTTAAAATTATAAGTAAATTCATTTTTATCGGATGACCGAATAATATCTTTATCTTTAATTATTTGTTCTATTTTACCGTCGATACCATTTTTAAAAAAAACAGGGTTTGCACCAAGATACTTACGATATTTTTTTATGAATATATATGTAATATATAATATAACTAGAATTACAATAAGTCCTAGAATTTTAATAAATGTATTACTTTCTGCCATAAAATCAAATACATAATAGATTTTACTAGTTATACTATCACTTATATTTATAATCGTTTGTCCAATAGATGATAAGTTATTCATATATGATATATTTTGTTTTTTAATTTGATATTAAAATTATAACATAATTAAATTATTTTTTCTTTAAAAACTGTAAAGGAATTGTATTTATTTTTGATTTATCATTAGGACATATCGTTTTTTTAGATTTATACTTATAGCAATTATGCGCATCGTCTTCATATGTTATATCGTCATTAGTAGGGTCTGGAAATTCATATAATACAGTTGGTCTGGGTCCAAATATATATACTAAAAATAAACCTATACTGAATGATATTATAAATAACACTGGGTCTAATTTATTAAATAGGGTCATATATACATTTATACGATTTAAAAATAGTGTGAAATTTTTAATTGATACTATTTTTAAAGTCTGCAAATTATTGGGTGAACTGTTGTAAATTAAATATACATTAATTTACAACTTAAATAAAATTAAATATACAAATCATATAGACGAACTTACATAAGATAATAATTTACCAATATAAATTGGTTGATTTTTATCAGAATATCCGGTAAAATCAACCATACCATTTATCTCACCTAAATCAGGTCGTATTGAATATCCACCACCTTTTTTAATCTTTTTAATAGCAATTAAATCATTTATTAATATTTTATCGCTATTATTTAATTTATGTAAATCATCTATATTAAATAATTTATATAATATTTTCATTATATACAATACTTATATTTATTATAATTATAAATTAGTATTTTCAAAAAATAAAAAATATTTTAAAAATATATAGATATTATGGAACCAAATATTTGGGGTAAACATGCATGGATTTTTTTACATTCTATATCTATGAACTATCCTGATAAACCAAGTATTTCTGATAAGAAAAATTATAAAGATTTTTTTGAAAATCTTAGATTTATATTACCATGTGAAGTTTGTAAAAAACATTTCTCAGAACATATACAAAAAAATCCGATAGATAATGCATTAAAAAGTAAAAATGATTTGGTAGAATGGGTTATAAATGTTCACAATCAGGTAAATATTTCATTAAATAAACCTACAATGACATTTGACCAAGTTATAGAATATTATAAAAAATTATATAATGGTGATATATCTATAAGCACTAACTCAAATTTAAATAATAAAAACTTGCACAAAGGGACAAAAATAGTTAAAAATAATAATAAATACTTAGAAAGTAATATTGTTATAATAATTATTATAACGATAAGCCTGCTTTTTTATATATTATGGAAGAACATATAGAATGTATTATATGCTATGACGAAATAGATAAAAATATAGGAGATTATATTTCAGATTTATGCGATACATGTAAATATTATGTTCATATATCGTGTCATGAAAATTATATTTTATCAAAATATCAATTTAGTCATATAAATAAGTATGACACTTATTGTTTAATTTGTCGTAAAATTAATTTAAAATATTGCGGTACTATAGACCAAAATACCGATAGAGAGGCACATAATATGATAATATTTCGAAATAATAGACATAGACGTGTAATAGCACTGATTACAATTGGTATAATATTATTAATATTAATAATATACATTGGATTTTCTTCATTTAAAAAATAAAATTATATTGCATGTTTTTGATTAGTACACTCTAATTTTGTTTTATATAAATTACCCAAAGAACAATATTGTTTATTTGAAATTGGCACACATTTTTCATCACCATAATATGATTTAATTCTACAATGATATGGATATTCAAGATTAGGAAGATAATCCCACATGGACCATCTGTGAATTTTCCACCGTATATTCTTAGGTACCTTTTTGTAGTATTTTAACGATAACGATTTATCTTTTTGGTCAAATATTGACATTATGTTTTTTTCTATTTCAATATAATCATTATAAGACATATTTTTATCATTATAATTCGCATAATGCTCATAACTAATTATAAAATAATAGGATATTAATGCGATCAATATAATTAATAGGAGATATTCTAACATATATATAATCTATATTTTTAATATTAATTTAATTATTAATAATTAAAAAGATATATTTATAAACTTTACTATTTTAATAAATTATGACTAATAATTTATAAAAATAATGTATATTATAATATATAATGGATATTAATTCGCTAAAAGATTCTACCGCTGTTAAAGTAATTGGGTTAACTGTCGTTACTGCTCTGGTCTTATTCTTCGCTGTTAAAGTATTAACATACTTAAATAATAAACGTTCTGAAGAACCTACCTGGTTTGGTCTTGCTAACTTCTTTGGAGTTTATAAAGACACAACTAAGGGTTTTGAAGTTCCATCTAAAAAACTGATGTTTTCTGATTATGGAAAAGAATATACTTACTGTTTTTGGATTAAAGTTGAAAATTGGAACTATTTATATGGAAAAACAAAACATGTATTTCACAAGGGTCGCGCTGATATGTCAATAATGAACCCTGGTGTCTTCTTACATCCTACTAAAAATCAACTTATTATTCGTGTAGATTCTAAGGAAACATCAAACTCCTATTATGTTAAAAAAGATACTCGTTTTATTGGAAAGACTGAATTAGCAAGTGTTGATGAAGCAAACGAATATGATTGCCGTAAAGAATGCAATACCCGTGATAACTGTGACAGTTTTACATTAGATAAGATAGCGAATCAATGCAAATTTTATAGTGGAGAAGAAACACCTGAAAATTGGAATGCACGCAAAGATCCAGCTGTTTCTAATTCGCACAGTTACTTAAAAGTAAGGAGCATGAACCCTGAAGGATATAGTCAATTTGAACTTGACTCTATCAATCCATGCGATATTGTAAATATACCCCTTCAACGATGGGTTCATATCGGGGTTGTATTATGGAATCGTAGTTTAGATGTATATCTTAATGGTAAATTATCTAGATCTTGCGCTCTTAAAGGTATCCCTAATATTAATGATGGAAATCTTTATGTCACACAAAATGGTGGATACAAAGGTGATATGGCAACATTAAGGTATTTTAACCGTGCATTAAATGCATCTGAAGTTTATGATATATATAAACAAGGTCAAGACCGTGTTACACTTGCAAAGAAACTTTTACCTAACATCAAAATATCATTTACAGCAACAGCTGCTGAAGATGAAGATGTTTAATTCTTACAACATTTTAATACATACAAGCAATTTCAACCAATTTAGTTATATCAGATATTATTCTATAATAAAATAATTATTTGCTTGTAAAAATTAATATTTTTTATTTTAATCAAAATAGTAAAATAAAAAATAGATATTATTATTTAAGATGCAACGGTTGCATCTAAAACAGGTCCTTAAATCATTACAATAGTTTATTAATTTTCTATTGATTTATTTAGTTATTATTGATTAAACACTGCTTTTTACCAAATTTTGATATTTAATGAAATCCTCAACTGTTACAATATTTGTTTTATCTGATATGTCTGTATTTCCATTTAATATAATCGAATTATTCAATAACCATTCATTATGCAATTGCTCAAGTGAATTAAGATATTCAATTGGAATATCTTTTTCTTCAATACGATTTCGTTTCTTAATTCGTTCCATACATATTTCAGATGAAGTTTTAAGGTATATAAACTGAATTGCACATTTAGATTCTAATTGTTTTATAAAATGCTGGTAATATAATTTATATATATTCATTTCCATATCATCGATATTTCCAGACATATGGCACAATTTTGCAAAACATTTCATATCTGTATATGGAGAACGTTCTATAATATAAATAGTATTATCATCTAAATTCATCAATTCCATACATTTTGTAACTAATGCAGTTAATTGAAAGGTAAATGCCCATCTTTTTTGGTCTTTATAAAAACGGTCTAATAATCCGAGCTCACGCCAATAATCAACCGGCTCTTTTAATATTTTGATTTCCATATTTTGACTATTAGGAAAAGCGCGAATTTTTTCTTGTAATTCAATACACAACGTTGTTTTACCAGCACCTATAATCCCCTCTATACATAACAATATCGGCTTAACCATTATACTAACAGTTTATTTTATTACTCTTTTTTATACATCAAATATAAATCAATTTTAATTTTTGATTTAACAAAATATATGCAAAAATATAATACTTAAAAAGTAATATATTTTATTATTATTGATAAAAATGCAAATATCTTAGATATTTATTAACTCTTTGATACATATAGCTATAAAAAAATTGATATAAAAGTAAGTTTAAAATAGTATTTATAATAGATACATTGTTCAATGATACAAACTACAAATAGAATTCGTCGCATAGTAGATATGCTTATCCCACATAGTGACAAATCCAATTTGACACATAAACATGCTGCTGTAATTATAAGTGGAGGTAAACCCGTTATTTATGGATATAACCACGACCGTATGTCAAATAAGAATAAGGTTTCTGTAAGTTTTCATGCAGAAATGGATGTTTTAAATAGATATGCAAATCTTAATAACTCACAAGATGCTAGAGAGCTAATGAATGACAGTGCTCGGTCGTTATGTATTCAGCGTAAGCACATCTTGAAAGGGGCACAGGTCACTTGGGTTTAAATGTTTTAACAAAAAGCTGGAAATTATTGTAGTTCGTGTTGATAAAGATGGTATTTTAAGAAATAGTCGACCTTGCTATCACTGTGTTGAAAACTTAAAAATGTTTGGTATTCGTAACATATACTATTCAAATGATGAAGGATTCATAGTGAAAGAAAGAGTAGATAGTCTTACAGACAACCATATTACTGATGGGCAACGACGATATTACCAGCACCTGAGTGGCCTTGGTTGCCAACATCACCACCATTAGATTGGTGTATGAAGTGCAATATAATGCACTTAATCGTTTTTTTTATACATTAGGTATTTAATTATGTATTTAACATATTTTATAATATTTAATGTTTAAATACACTTAAATACACTTAAACTGAATTAACTTTTCGTAATATATTATAATATAAAAATTTGATATTTATTTATTTATTAAATACTATAAAATAAATATCAAATAAAGATTAATAATGGTGCTTGTGCTTACTTTAGATTCTGGTGGAGATGTTAGAGAGGTAGAAAAAAACATTAGCGCAACCTTTAAATTAGATGAAAGTTTACCACTTACTTCTATAAAGGGTATTATACAACACAAGGGTAAATCTAAATTAGAAAGGTTAGTTATATGGCACGAGAATGGCACAGATATTCATGTATATGGTTATAAAACAGGGACACCTGATATGATAAATCGTCATTGTCCTCCGAAACCGTTGGATAAAATGGAATTATTTGGAGACATCCTAATGATAGCCTGCATGGATGATGAAATAGTCGATATGAATGAAACTATGTATCTCGATTTGTTTAATGAAATGATGGAAAATGATGATAAACATAGCAACCATAGTAATGATGATATGTATGACAAGGATGATATATTGCCAGAAGATGCTGAATTAGTAGAAGAAGAAATTATATATGATTTTAATAGTGAAGGAAGTAACGAGCATACATTGGAAATCATTGAAAACAATGATGATGATGATACCAGTTGTGCATTAGAAATTACATATCAAATTGAACTTGATATTGAACCAGAATATATTGGACAGTAATTATAGACAATAATTATAGACAATAATTTTAGACAATAATTATAGACAATAATTTTAGACAGTAATTATAGACAATAATTTTAGACAATAATTATAGACAATATTTGTATAATTAATATTGAAATAAAATTGATATAAATTATTTTTTATATAATTAAACCAATAAGAAATATATATAATTATGCAAATTAAAGTATTACTACAAATAATTGATAATGATAAACTCACTAAAATTTTAGATTATTATAATACTAATAAACCATGCAATGAAGAGCCATTAGAATTATTAGATAGATATGAGGGTGGCTTCAAGATTAATTTACCCCATATGAAAGACCTGCTATGTGACGATAATCAAAAAATTAAACAATTAAGATGGTATAAAAGTTGTTTAGTTTCACAATCGTATATTAGATTTAATAAAGAAGAAGAGACATTATTGTACAATGCATTAGCGCATATTTTAGGCAATGAAAATGTATCATATATTTGAAATTCGAATTTTGTTGTTTTTGCATTTTACTCTATTACACATCAAAAAGTCTATGAATAAATCTATAAAAGGTGATAAAAGTATTTTATATGGAAGAATATATCATATAATATGTTATAATTGTGTTTTTATATTATTTATTAAAAAAAAATATTAATGATTTAAGTTACTTATTGATTTCAAATATTTATGATTTTTTTTCTTCATTTTAAATATATAATGGTTTTAGAATTTTTGGATATAAATAACTATTTGGATTTTAAAAACCCTATTCATTTATATGGATTTATTGCAGCAATAATATGGTTAATGTACATTTTACATTCTGATTTAGGTATAATGGAAGAAAACTAAATTATTATTTAAAACTTATTTTTATAATAATTTATTTGTCAACAGTATAATCAATATTAATGATTGAAAATATATTAGATAATAGAAGTGGTCAAATAATCATATCAATTATATTAGGACTTGGTCTATCGGTAATGTTTAGCTCTGCATGTATAGGTCGAAATTGTTATATTATTAAAGGTCCTGACCCTAATTTAATTAAAGATAAAGTATATCAATTTGATAAACAATGTTATCAATTTAATCCTTATGTATCTGGTTGTAAGAAAAATAATTCCATAAAATCAGATAGTTTATTGATTTAAAATCAATCTTTTTACTATATAAAACAAAACACCTGCCATAGCACCTCTCGCTAAAAGAAGTATGTGCTCGTTTTGCGTAACTTTACTTAATAAATTAAATGTCATTTGACCTACTGGTTTAAAATTTAATAATACGAATACTACTAATACAATAAGTGAATCTTTCAATTCTGCAACTAATTTTTCAACAATTGATTGTTGTTTTGTATTGGTTGGTAATAATCCGGGTGCAGCTTGCTTCGGCAAATATTGTGGTTGGCTAGCCATCATTTGAGCTTGTTGCTGTTGTTGCATTTGCTGAGCTGCCATCATTTGAGCTTGTTGTTGTTGTGCCGCATACATTTGAGCTTGTTGTTCTTGTGCTGCCAACATTTGAGCTTGTTGTTGTGTCATTTGACCTTGTTGCAGCTGTTGTGGTTGCTGTTGCTGTTGTTGCTGCTGTAACTGTTGATCAAAATATACTTCTTGATTATTACCAAGTTGATTCATTACATCATCAACATCTGCCATACTACCTCCATCCATACCTCCATCCATTTGCTCATTCATACCACCTTGGTTCGTATTATGCAATTGAGCTAAACTAGTCGATTTACTCATTATATAGTCAATATATTTAAAAAATAATATATTTAAACGAATTCATCGGTTTTATCTAGTTATTTAAAATATTCATATTTTACTATATTTCTATAGAAATTGTTTATCATATTATAATTTTTAAAGAAATATTAAATTCATTTTAAAAGGTAATATATAATTAACTAATATATATGAATATTTCAATTCACTTTGAAATTATAAATTTAGATATTCAATTTGATTATGTATTTAAATTACATAATTATTATATAGCATTTTCACAAAATCATATTTCATTTATAGATAATAATCTAAAATTGGTAATGTGCACATGTTATTTTGTTTTTTTAGGTAAACCTTATATTTCACCATATAATGATAAACTTATTATACAATACTTAAATGGATTACATAGTGTGTATGATATTTTTAATTTAGACGGTAAAAAATTGACAAATACACCTATTAATTGTAAAAGTAATTATATCATTTTATATAATAATGTATTATGCTCTTTATCACTAATAAATAATGGGATATATATATATGACCATAATGATGTAATTAAATGTGTTATTAAATTAGATGTTGAAATTAATTGGTTTAGTAATCCAATAATTTATAATCATAATGATACTCAGCATATAGTAATTTTACTAAGAAATTCTAATAATTTATATTTAATAATAGATATTAATAATAATATTACACATATCTCTAATGAATTTATTATTGATCATAATATTACAGATGATAAAATTACTATAGGCTATAATAATGGTTTAGAAATATATATCTGCTCAGTCGAAAATATAATTTTAGGAAAAATAGAAGATATAAATTATATAAAATCAATTAATAATCAACTAATAAATGGTGGTTTTATTGATGTTCAGCTAATTAAAAAATTTAAAAGGTCCGATATATTTTCACAAATATTAGATGACTTAAAAGGTAATATTAAAGCACAAGTATATAGTATTAATATAAATAATTGGGAAACCTCTTATCCACCAAGGGAAACTTTCAATATATATAAATCAATAATTAATAAAACATTAAATAATGATGGCATAGTTGAGCCTACCGAGCCATCACTCGAATTAGAATGTGTTAGCACAAATTATATGGACTTTATTAAATTTATTATTGATAATTATAATACTGATTTTATTAATATGTATCTATACAATAGCAAATACTATAATATTATCTATTCTAATATATTAAGTGAAACATATGTATTGGAAATTTTTACAGAAAAGGTAGATTTAACTACATATTCTAAATTATTCGATAATTATTTTTTTACTACTTATTCTCTATCATTATCTGATAATAGTTTAACTAAAAGATATTTCCCATTATACCTATATAAAAAAACAATATTAGAGAAGGGTGAATATTTTTATTATATTCCAAATAAATTTACTACATTTTCATTAATAGATAAAATAATTCAGTTTTTTACTAAAATTGATATAATCAATATTAAGCTTGATTTTTCATTATTACCCTTTTATAAAATTAGTAAAAATCATATTCACAGTATTGGTATAGATTATTTTACAAATCTTTGGTCAGAAATGAATAAAGATTATATACGATTAGATATAGATATTCAATCCAATTTAAATGTAATTTTAAATACCATATTAAATCCAACATTTAATTCTAATTCATTGGAAACATATATCGCAGTTGGCTTAGGAACAAATACAATAGCATATTCAACAAACGGTATTACTTGGACTGGTCTTGGTGCATCCATTTTTAGTGTTAGTGGATATGGTGTTTCGTATAGTGCAAAATTAAATACATGGGTTGCTGTTGGTGAGGGTACAAATACCATTGCATATTCAACGGATGGTATCAATTGGATAGGACTTGGTAAATCTATTTTAAGTGTTAGTGGAAGAGGTGTGGCTTATAGCTCACAATTAAATAGATGGATTGCTGTCGGTGAAGAAACAAACACTATAGCGTATTCAACGGACAGTATAACTTGGACGGGGCTTGGTAAATCTATTTTAAGTGTTAGTGGAAGAGGTGTAGCTTATAGTTCAGAATTAAATAGATGGATTGCTGTTGGTCAAGGAACAAACACTATAGCGTATTCAACGGACGGTATAACTTGGATGGGGCTTGGTAAATCTATTTTTAGTGTTAGTGGATATGGGGTTTCGTATAGCACACAATTAAATAGATGGATTGCTGTTGGTGAAGGGACAAATACTATAGCATATTCAACAGATGGTATCAATTGGACAGGACTTGGTAAATCTATTTTTAGTGATTCTGGATATGGTGTAGCATATAGTGGGGCATTATCTCAATGGGTTGCAGTTGGTCAAGGAACAAACACTATAGCGTATTCAACTAATGGCATAGATTGGACGGGTCTTAGTGAATCTATCTTTAGTGTTAATGGAAGAAATGTGACATATAGCTATCAATTAAATAGATGGGTTGCGGTAGGTCAAGGAACAAACACAATTGCGTATTCTACCGATGGTGTTATTTGGATGGGAATCGGACCGTCTATTTTTAGTGATGTTGGTTATGCTGTTGATGTATTCTCAAAATATAATTTATAATAACAAACACTACTAATTAATAAATATAAATATAGTATTCTAAATTTTGATATCAATTGTTAGTTATTATTTTATATTACTATAATATAAAGTTTTATGGGTACAGAACAAATCTATATTGGCACTTTAGTAACTGCATTTTTTTTAATGTTACTTGTTTTTTATTTTATGATGGAGTATCATTGCTGCACATAATATTATAGATAAATATATAAAACTTTGAATATCTTCTTTTCTATTTCATCTCAAATCTACCAACCTAAATACCTTCCTACATTTAATACAACAATAACTAGTAAATTGCAACATTTAGTGAATAGATAAATATAGAATATCGTATTTTAATTATAATATTGTATAATTATACCAATAATATGATTATAGAATTAAATAATAGATATTATATATAATGAATAATAGACCTCCACCATTTAACCCATATATGTATAATAATCAAATGCCGATACCTAATGTAGCAACGGCACCACCAATGGACAACACTCCACAAAATATAATAAGTTATCAATATCCAGTGCAAAATCCGCAAAATCTACCAAATTATATATATAATCAACCCACATACCCACCACAAATATATACTCCACATGCAACATACCCCCAACAAATATATACACCACCTCAACCCGCTTTTAATTATAGAGATAATACTGAACGATATAGACGAGAAGAAATAGAAAGAAGAACACGCAGAGAGCAAGATGAATGCTGTTGTATTGGAATTTTAGCTACACTTTGTTGTTGTTTTATGACGACGGTTGAGTTATAATTATCTCTAAAAATAAACTTATT
>Ga0209190_1000370_pt1 | contig 32925 bp, 16 predicted proteins | sample M_140205_XF_Meta_FD_187315 | JGI IMG/M metagenome (GOLD analysis project Ga0209190, IMG submission 187315) | Freshwater microbial communities from Lake Montjoie, Canada to study carbon cycling - M_140205_XF_MetaG (SPAdes) (version 2) | ecosystem: Environmental > Aquatic > Freshwater > Lake...
TTTGAATAATTCTTTATTATTAACAGAAATCATCATCATTGACTTTAAATTTAAAGACTTTTTACAGATTTTAAATCAATTTTTTTTAATAATATGACCATTAAATCCGTGGGCTCACCTTGAAAATAGAACTACTGTTTACGACCATTTAATTAAAGAAGAATATTATACTAAACTCATTTCTAAATACAATTTATAAAAAATTGATTTTAACTTCTTTTTAATTTATTATTCAGTAAAAAAATGAATAAAGACGAATTAATCTTATTATTTAGAGAAGTAGCTGAAGAATTCTATAAAGAAGTTGAACGTTTGAACAATTTATGGAATAACGACGAAATTTTGTGTGTTCTACTTCAAAAAAATGTTACAATAAAAGACAACCCTTTCTATCCTGCATTCAGAAAATTATTCAAACAGGAAGATACAGAAATTGTGTCAATAATCTATGCTGTATTTGAAACTTATGATTGTGTTGAGTCTTTGAGGGGTTCAAATAATCCATTTATATACAACGTCAGTAAAGTTTATTGGGAAACTCGTAAGAGAATAGAAGAACGAAAAAAGACTATTGAAAAAGAAGAAGATAATGGAGGATGTGAAGAAAGTAAGGAAGGAATGTAATTATGGTGGATGAAAACAATTTATAAACTAGTTGTTTTATATAATATTTTTCCATATTATATAAACCTTAAAATATATTTTATAAATTTTTTGTAAATAAGCTCATAGATAAGTTTGTGTTTACAGATTGTTCATATGTTACATCAACATTATTTGAAACAAAACTTCCACCAGATGAAGGGAATCCTATCGATAAATTAGTTCTCACACAATTTCCAAATGTGCTAAAAACAGTTAAACCTAGTCCTGACCAAACTGTTCCATTATATGAATAAGCTATTGAATTCGTTCCCTGTCCTAAAGCAATAAATAATGTTTGATTCCAGAATACACTATAACCACCCGTTGAAAATATAGTTTTTCCTAAACCAACCCATGTGGTTCCATTACTGCTATAAGCTATTGAATTTGTAGAACCAGTTCCAACGGCAACAAAAATATTTCCATTAAAACACACATCATAACCAATCGTTGAAAATATACCAACACCTAATCCGGTCCATAAAGTTCCTCCATTAGTTGAATATGAAATACTATTTGTTCCGCTACCTACAGCAACTATTAAAGCGCCACCAACACAAATAGAACTACATGTTGTGGAAAATATTGTTGTTCCTAATCCAGTCCATTGAGTTCCATTAGAAGAGTATGCCAATGTATTCGTACCTGATCCTCCCGCTATATAAATAGATCCATTCCAAATAATACCATATCCTGTCGAAGAGAAAATAGTAGATCCTAAACCAGACCATATAATTCCGCCTAAAGAATAAGCTATAGTATTAGTCGATCCTCCAACAGCGATATAGATATTTTCATTATAACAGATTCCGTTGCAAACAGAACTGAAAATTGAAGTACCTAATCCTGTAAAATTTATTCCATCATATGAATAGGCGAGTGTGTTTGCGCCGGCTGTTCCACCAACTAACCATAAATTATCAGAATATAATACCGAATTTCCAATAGAAAACAGAGAAGTTCCCATACCAGTCCATCTAATACCATCAATCGAATATGCTAATGCATTTATTCCACTTCCGGTTGCTATTATAGATGAATTTATATTTACATTTCCTTCAACGTTTAATTTATTATACCCAACCCATAAAATATTATTACATGATATTCCGTAAATAGTTGAATCAATACCAATCCATGATATACCATCGTATGAATAAGCTAACGTTCCAACACTATTTCCTCCAGCAATGAATAAATTTCCACACCATGACACGCATAGTCCATTATTTGAGAATATATTTTGTAGAGTTACCCCAGTCCATGTAAATCCATCATAAGAATAAGCTATCGAATTCGTTCCAGTTCCAACTGCTACAAACAAATTATTACCATTCCAAGAAACTCCGTAACCAACGCTGAAAATAGATGTTCCTAACCCAATCCAGTTGACTCCATCCGGAGAAACTGCTATACTATTAGTTCCCGATCCAACGGCTATCCACTTTGAACCACACCAGGTTACATAATTTCCTCCGGTACTAAAAACAGTTGTTCCTAGACCTGTCCATTTATTTTTACCAGTGAAAGAGTAAGCAATTGTGTTTGTGCCGTAACCAACAGCAATATTTATAGAACTATTTGATGAAACTGAATTTCCGCTTGTCGTGAATATAGTTGAACCTAAACCCACCCAGCAATATCCGCAACAAGAATAGGCTATGGTATTTGTTCCGGATCCAACTGCGACAAAACATGATCCATTCCAATTAATACCTAAACCACTTGTTGAAAAAATATTAGTGCTTCCTAATACAGAGTTCCATGTTGTTCCTCTTGTGCTATTTGCTATTGTATTAGTTCCTGATCCAACAGCAACCCATAGTTTTTTATTCCAAGCGACAGCATTTCCTTGAGTTGTAAAAATTGTATTTCCAGAATTATACCAATTTATTCCATCTGCACTATATCCAAGTGTGTTCGATGATCCACTTCCACAAGAAACTATTATATTAGATGAAAAATTTATAGTATTACGTCTCATATTGTTGTTTGAAACAGAATTCACATTATAATTGAGGGGAATATTAATAGTTCCCATTCCCGTCCAAATAATACCATTAGAACTATAAGCTATAGTATTTATACCAGATCCTCCTGCTATAAAACGTTCGCCGTTCCAAGAAACCGTGTTACCATTAGAACTGAATATTGTTGTTCCTAAACCTATCCATGAAATTCCATTATACGAATATGCTATTGTATTCAATCCAGAACCAACTGCTATATTGATCAACGAATTTGTTCCGACATTTTGACATCCTGAAGAAAATATTGTTATACCTAATCCAATCCAGTTTACTCCATCATAAGAATATGCTAACGTATTATCAGTTCCTTTACCACCGGCGATAAACATTTTTCCATTCCAAACCATACCATTTCCTTGACTTGAAAATATAGTGGAACCTAGACCAGTCCAAGTGATTCCTTCATCAATTGAATAAGCCAATGAGTCTGTATAATTTTGATTATCTGAATACACATAATTTCCTTGAATTGAAAATAAAGTTGTTCCTAATGCAGTCCATATAGATCCATCACTTGAAAATGCTTGAGAATTTGTTCCATAACCAGAAGCGAGAAAAACCGATCCTGACCAATAAACAGAATTTCCACTAAATGTGAAAATTGCTGAACCTACACCAACCCATGTTGTTCCGTTAGATGAATAAGCTATTGAATTTACTCCTGAACCAACCGCGACAAAATTATTTAATGTAGGGCTATATACAACTCCTGAACCGAAAGTACTAAAAACTGTTGAACCTAATCCTATCCAAGATGTTCCATTAGAAGAATAAGCAAGTGTATTTACGCCTTGTCCAGTTGCTATATATAAAGAATTTCCATAACAAATTCCGCTTCCTTTAACAACAAAAACTGAAGACCCTAAACCAGTCCAAGTCGTTCCATTATTTGTAGAATACACCAATGAATTAGATGATAATGAATTATAAGAACTTGTTGATACAGCTGATGCTCCTCCACCAATCGTCGAGAATATAGTTGATGCTAATCCTGTCCAAATCACGCAATCTGAACTATAAGCAACAGTATTAGTTCCAGATCCTGTTGCTATAAAATACAATCCTGACCAATAAACAGATTCTCCTATTGTTGTAAATACAGTTGATCCTAAACCAATCCAATTTATTCCATTAACGCTATATGCAATAGTATTAACTATTTTACCAACTGCAACAAAGAAATAATTATTACTAGCAACTCCATAAGCTGTTGTAAAAATAGAATCGCCAATTCCATTCCATGTTATTCCATCACTTGAATAAGCTATTGTATTTGATGGAGAAATTTGTGAATTTTGTCCAACAGCCACAAATAAATTATTACCATAAGCAATTCCATAAACTGGTGATTTAAATACCGTTGAACCTAAACCTGTCCAAGTCGTCCCTGAAGTTGTTGAATATGCTAAAGTATTACTATTACCAACACTCGACAGTGATCCGTTTCCAACCAATGAAAATACTGATGTTGCCAATCCAGTCCATGTCAACCCATTCGAACTATAAGATACAGTATTAGTCCCAAAACCAGTTGCAATAAAATAAATTCCAGACCAAGAAATTCCTAAACCTTGTGCACTAAAAACTGTTAGACCTAAACCAGACCAAGTTGTTCCATTATAAGAATAGATCATCGAGTTTACAGAACCCTGTCCCACTGCGACATATAAATTTAACAAAGAACTCCATGTAACCGCGTTACCAGAATAATCAAATATAGTATTTCCTAGTCCAGTCCAAGTTGATCCATTACTTGAATAAGCTAATGTATTTGTGCCTTGTCCAGTTGCTATATATAAAGAATTTCCATAACACATTCCATTACCTTGTGTAGAAAATACTGTTAAACCTAATCCTGTCCAAACTGGGTCATTTGAGGGTGTATATGTAATAACAGTTGTAGATTTCATATATGTAACTTTATTACCTGTGCTATAAATAGAAGTTCCTAAACCGATCCATTGTGTTCCATTCAAACTATAAGCTAAAGTATTTGTTCCAGTACCAGTTGAAACCCATGCATTTAATACAAAATTATAGTCAACTCCTTTACCAGATATTGAAAATATCGTCGAAGCGAGTCCTGTCCAGTTCGCTCCATTAGAAGAATAAGCTAAAGTATTTGTTCCTTGTCCTAAAACAATCCATAAATTATTAGCAAATTTTACTTTATATCCACCAGTTGAAAAAACGGTTGTTCCTAATCCAATCCAATTTCCATTAGATGAATACCCAATTGTATTCGTTCCCGTTCCAACTGCAACAAACAATGAATTTCCATAAGCAATATCATATCCTTGAGTAAAAAAGTTATTCAAAGGTGACCATGAAGTTGGTGTGTTGGTTGTAGATGTTAGAGTCGTGTATAAAGTTGATGATATATTATATTTACCAACGGCTACCCAGAGATTAGTTCCATTAAAAGCTGCACCAAATGCAACACTTGATGTATAAGCAGAGCCAACGGAAACAGATGTCCAGCTTATTCCATTCGTAGAATAATAAATTAAATTACTATTACCGCCTGCGATGAACATACCATTACTAAAAGATATTCCATTAATATTTGTTGTTGCTAAAGATGCACTAGAAGTCCAAGTAGTTTTATCATAAGAATAATAAATTGCACTATCAGATGATCCTATTACATAAACATTATTTCCACTAGAAACACAATTGGCATTCCAGTTATAAACTCCGCTAGCTACCCCATAACCCACTGAGTCAAAAACACTTATTCCTAAAGAAGTCCATTGAGTTCCATTAGAAGAATACATAAGTGTATTTGATGTTGTATTGTCCTGTCCAGCGGCAAACCATTTATCTATTCCATTCCAAGTTATTCCATATCCGTATGTTGCAAAAATTAGTCCTAAACCAGTCCATTGAGTTCCATTAGACGAATATGCCATTGTGTTTGTTGTTCCAGTACCAACAGCTATCCATAGATTAGATCCGTTGTGTGCTATAGAATATCCATGGGAGGAAAAAATAATTGACCCTAAACCAGTCCATTGTGTTCCATTAGAAGAATATGCAATAGTGTTTGTTCCGTTACCAACAGCTACCCATCTATTTACCCCATTATAGGCAACTCCATATGCTCCTGTTGAAAAAATAGTAGTACCTAAACCAGTCCATTGTGTTCCATTACTTGAATAAGCTAAACTATTTGTTGTTCCGTAACCAACAGCTACCCATAGATTAGATCCGTTGTGTGCTATAGAAGATCCATAGGAGGAAAAAATAGTACTTCCTAAACCAACCCATTGCGTGCCGTTAAAAGAATACGCAATGGAGTTAGTTCCTGGACTAGTTTGACCAACAGCTACCCATAAATTAGTTCCATTGTGCGCCACACCATTTCCATAGTAGGAAAAAATAGTTTGTCCTAAACCTATCCACTGTGTTCCATTTGAAGAATAAGCAATAGAATTAGTTCCAGAACCAACTGCAACCCATAAATTATTTACTGAATCATAATAAGCAGTTCTACCTTCGTATGTAAAAATAGTTCTACCTAATCCAGTCCATTCAGTTCCATTTCTAGAATAAGATATTGTATTTGAATAGTATCCTAATCCTATTGTTAAAGAATATTTTGTTATAGTTGTTCCTAATCCAGTCCATTGTGTTCCATTACCAGAATAAGAAATTGTGTTTGTTCCTGAACCAATGGATACGAATGATTCGTCTATAATTTTTGTGATTGTTGTTGAACCACTTCCTTGTGTAATATTAGAATAAGCAAGTGTATTATTATCTCCATCTGTTTGAAAAGATACTTTTCTTCCAGATGTGCTGTGTATTGTTGTTCCTAAACCAAACCACCGAGTTCCATTAAAACTATATGCTAGAGTATTTGTTCCGCTTCCAGCCGAAACCCACATGTTCAATTTTAAACTATAATCGATTCCAATTCCAGATATTGAAAATATTGTCGTATTTAATCCAGTCCATATTGTTACAGTTGAAGCATAAGCTAAAGTATTTGTTCCAGCACCTGAAGCAACCCATAAATTATTCGAAAATTTTACGGAATATCCAGCCGTTGAGAAAACAGATGTTCCTAAACCCACCCAATTTCCATCAGCCGAATATCCTATTGTATCTGATCCTGAACCAACAGCAACAAATAATGCATTTCCACAAGAAACATCATAACCTTGTGTAAAAAAGTTATTTAATGCGGTCCATGACGTAGGTGGATTAGTTGTTGAGATTAAAGTTGAACTAAATGTGCCACTTTGTGATGGAAGATATCCTCTTATTGTAGCAGTGCATCTGATTACATCTGAACTACCAAAATTAATACTTGTTCCATAAGGAAGACCTAAAGAAGTATTTAAAACTCCGTTTGTTTGTAAAACGGTAGTTCCGGAATAATATGACCCAGTAAATATAATAATAGTTGTACCATTACTTGTTACATTACTACTTCCAATTATGAAATATGAAGAAACAGGTTGAGGTCTAGTTATAAATGCATATTCCAAAGTAATGTATGTTATATAAAATGAAGTTGGTATATTAATAGAAATATTTAAGCTAAAGCCACCATAATTGCTAACATAACTTGGAACAAAAACAGTTCCAGAAACTGTCATTGAAAATGGCGTATCATATTTACCTACAGCAATCCATGATGTTCCATTATATGCAGCTCCAAATCCAAGATTTGATGCATAAGAAACTATTCCAACTGACACAGCCGTCCAAGTTCTTGCATTATTCGTTGAATAAAAAATTGAATTACTATTACCTCCAGCGATGAAAACCCCGCCACCATAAGATAAACCGTATATATTTGTCATTGCTATTGATGATGAAAGCCATGTTGTTTTGTCTGATGAATAATAAATTGAACCATTCGATGCACCAACAACCCATGTATTATTTGCATAAGACAAACTTAATGGTGCACTAGGTATAATAGAAGTTCCCAAACCAGTCCATTGAGTTCCATTATATGAATATGCTATAATATTCGTTCCTGATCCGATAGATAAAAATGATTGGGTTTCAAGAGTTGGGATCTTTGAAGCCGCGCCATTTCCTATAACGTAAAACAATGTAGTCCCTAGTCCTGTCCATGAAATACCATTCGTACTAAAAGCAAATGAGTTCAAACCTGAACCTCCTGCAATATAATATATTCCAGACCAATAAACCGATTGACCTATTGTAAATATTGTAGTACCCAATCCAGTCCATTGAGTCCCCCCTAAACTATAAGCAAGACTGTTTGTTCCTCCTTGTCCAGCGGCTACAAAAAATAATCCATTCGTGGCAATTCCATTTCCTTGAATTGAAAATATCGAAGAACCTAGCCCAGTCCATTGAGTTCCTGATAAACTATATGCAATTGTATTAACCGTGCCTTTTCCTACTGCTACAAATAAATTAGTGCCTGAACATATTGAATTTGTCTGATTATCGAAAATTGTTAACCCTAAACCTGTCCAAGTCGTTCCATTATTTGAAGAATAAGCCAAAGTATTAACATTGATAACTTGAGAATATGAATTATTTCCTATAGATGAAAATACACTAGTTCCTAGAGCTACCCATACTGTTCCATTATATGAATATGAAACAGTATTTGTTCCTGAACCATTGGCAATAAAATATAATCCAGACCAAGAAACACCTAATCCTTTCATGAATATCGTTTTTCCTAGACCAACCCATTGAGTACCATTTGTTGAATATGCTATAGAATTAGAAGAACCTTGACCAACTGCAACAAACAAAGACAGAGTAGGACTCCAAACAACACTATTTCCACTAAAACTGAAGATCGAATTTCCTAAACCAATCCATGTTGTTGCATTTGAAGAATAAGCCAAAGTGTTTATCGAATCTTGTCCAGTTGCGATATATAAAGAATTTCCATAACACATTCCATTTCCTTGAATAGAAAATATTGATGATCCTAATCCTATCCAAGTTGTTCCACTATTTGTAGAATAAGCCATAGTATTTGATGTAATTGTAACGTTTCCTATATTGTTACCAGAAACGCCATATCCTGTTGAAAAAATACTTGTGCTTCCAGTAACACCAGTCCATGATGTTCCATTTGATGAATATACGATGGTATTTGTAGTCGCTCCAACCGAAACATATTTAGATAAAGAAGAAATATAAGAACTTTCATATCCAATAGTTGAAAATACACTAGTTGCCAACCCAGTCCACTGTGTACCATTCGATGAATATGCTAAAGTATTTGTACCCTGTCCTCCAGCTATCCATAAATTATTAGAATATTTAACTTTGTTTCCGGCTGTTGAAAATATAGAAGTTCCTAAACCAGTCCATTGAGTACCATTTGATGAATAAGCGATAGTATTTACTGTTCCTGTTCCAACTGCAACCCATAAAGATCCCCCATATCCAATTGAATTACCACTTGTGCTGAAAATAGTTAATCCGAGACCAGTCCATTGGGTTCCGTTAGAAGAATAAGAGAATATATTTGTACCTTGACCAACAGAAACATATCTAGACGAACCATTATGACTCACACCATTTCCGCTTGTGCTAAAAATTGTAACTCCTAAACCAGTCCATTGGGTTCCATTCGAAGAATAAGCTAAAGTATTTGTACCAGACCCGCATGCTATCCATGAAGAAGCATAAACTAAATTATTACATCCTGTTGTGAAGATAGTTGAACCTAAACCATTCCATACAGTTCCTTCAATTGAATAAGCCAATGTATTTGATCCAGTACCACCAGAAATCCATAATCCTCCTCCATAATAAATAGAATATCCAGATGAAAATATTGTTGTTCCTAAACCAATCCAGTTAGTTGTATTATAAGAATATGCTATAGAATTAGATCCTGTTCCAACAGCAACAAATAAGTCACCTGGATAGCTAATACTTCCTGATGATAGATAAGATACCCCATTTCCTATTCCAGTAAATATACTAGTTCCTAAACCAGTCCATATAATTCCGTCAGTACTATAAGCAAATGTATTAGATCCACCATATCCTCCGGCTATAAAGTATAAACCATTCCAAGATATTGATTGCCCTCTCACGGAGAAAATAGTTGAACCTAAACCAGTCCACTGAGTTCCATTATAAGAATAAGCTATTGTATTTGTTCCATATCCTACGGCTGTGTAAATAAAATTATTATAACAACATCCGTAGCCTGCATTTGAGAATATAGTTAATCCTAATCCAGTCCATTGAGTTCCATTCGACGAATATCCTATACTATTTATACCCTGACCAACGGCTATGAATAAATTATTACCCCAACATAAACCATTGACTTGAATAAATATAGTATATCCAAGTCCAGTCCAAGATGTTCCATTTGTAGTTGAATATGCTAAGGTATTATTCAATACTAATTGAGATGCTGTGCTATTTCCAAAAGTGCTATGTAATGTATTTCCTAATCCTGTCCAAATTATTCCATTATAAGAATAAGCCACAGAATTTACTCCATAACCATTTGCTATAAAAATAGAACCAGACCATGAAACTCCATTACCTTTAATAAAAATAGAAGTACCTAATCCAGTCCATCTTGTACCAGTTGTTGAATATGCTATAGAATTTAACAAACCAAATCCAACAGCTACAAACAATGACAGCGATGAACTCCAATCGACATCATTTCCACTAATATTGAAAATTGAAGTTCCTGACCCAATCCATGTAAACCCGTTATTTGAATAAGCCAATGAATTTATTCCTTGACCCGTTGCAACATAAATTGAATTTCCATAACATAATCCATTACCTTGAATTCTAAAAGTTGATTTACCTGCACCAACCCAAGTCGTTCCACTTGTTGAAGAATAAGCTAAAGTATTGGTTCCATATTCCAAAGATGAACTTCCATATCCAATATTCGCAAATATACTTGTTCCTGTTCCCGTCCATATATACCCATCTGTGCTATAAGCGACTGTGTTTGTTCCTGATCCCGTGGCTATAAAGTATAATCCAGACCAATATACAGATTGACCATAATTTACAAATATAGTTTTTCCTAATCCAATCCAAGTTGTCCCATTTATACTATATGCGACAGTATTTGATATTCCTTGACCAACTGCAACAAACATATACTCATTATATGTAACACCCATTCCGCAATATGTAAATATCGTTAATCCCATTCCAGTCCAAGCTGTTCCAGTACTAGAATAAGCTAATGAATTCAAATAACCTTGACCAGTAGCTATATATAACCCATTTCCATAAGATATCCCATTAGTTTGCAAAAACATTGTCGAACCTAATCCAGTCCATGTAATTCCGCTATCATTTGAATAAGCTAAAGTATTTGTGCTATTATTTATTACTACTGGTAAAGTAAAATTTCCAGTGACTTCGAAAAATGTAGTTCCCACACCAGTCCATACAGTTCCATTATAACTATAAGCTATACTATTAATTAAACAATATCCATTTGCAACAAAATAATTTCCAGACCAAGAAATACCTCGTCCTTGATATCCAAAAACTGTTGTGCCTAATCCAGTCCATTGAGTTCCGTTACTAGAATATGCGATTGTGTTTACACCTTGTCCAACTGACACAAATAATGAAAGGGTGCTACTCCACACCACATCGTATCCTGTTAAAGTGAATATTGAGCTTCCTAATCCAGTCCACTGTGTACCATTTGAAGAATATGCAAGAGTATTTAAACCTTGTCCAGTTGCCAAATATAAAGAATTTCCATAACACATTCCAAAACCTTGAACGGTAAATATAGTTCCTCCTAACCCAGTCCATTGAGTTCCGCTATTTGAAGAATAAGCTAGTGAGTTTGATGTGCTTGAATTCAAAGTTGAAACATCATAACCAATTGTTGAATGAATTGTCGTTCCTAACCCAGTCCATATTAATGGAGCTATATCGGTAAATGTTAGATTTTGGGTATTGTATAAACTTGAAACCATAGTTGCAGATAATTGAATATTCCACAATGAAAAATCATCTATTAATCCAGTGTAATAATTATGAGGTGCTGAAGTAGTGTTTATAAAATCACCGAAATAAATATCGGCTGATCCTATATTTGGAATGGAATAATTTCCGGAAGTTGTGCTATCAAAAAATCCATTTATGTATATCGAGCAATTAGATGACGAAAACACTACTACCAAATGATTCCAAACACCTGCCGTTAAATTTGCAGTCGACGATGCATAAGAACTGTTTCCCCAGAAATAAACTTTACCACTTGTTCCAGTATTATAAAAAGGACTTGTTGAAGAAATATAATTTCCTATTGAAAGAACGTTATAAGAAGTGACGAATAAGGGCGTAGTTGAATAAAGTTGTGAATATGTATAAATTGAATTGTATATTCTAAAATCACTTAGTAATGAACCACTACTTAAGAAAAAATTAGCCGCACCTTCATTTGAACCAGCGCCGATTCTTAAATTATTTATTGTGTTAGCTATATAAGCCATAGAATATGTTCCAAGTAATGTTCCATTTAAGTAAGCCGTTGCCGTACTTGTTGATTGATTTATTGAAATAACAATATTTTTCCAAGTTGGAGACACAGAGGCGAAATTTGTGACTAAAGTTTGAATAACCCACGCACCACCATTTCCTGTCCAAAGCTGTAAATTATTACTAGGATCCACATAAATAATCCATCCTCTAAAATTACTTGAATTTCTACAAGATGCAATAGATTGATATGAACCGCTTGTTAAAAAAACATAACACCAAAAGTGAATGGTTAAATTAGAAGGTGAAAATTGTCCTGTATTAGATATTTCAAAGTGGCTACTTCCGTTAAAACTCGCGCTTCCAATACCTGTTTGATAATTACTTGAATTGAATGTAACACCGCCATTATTTGTAAGAGTATAATTATTACCAGAATTATCAGTTGTTAAGTTTGCAAGATTCAAATTAAATCCGTATGATGCAACTGTAGGTATTGCACTATTTTGTTTAGATACTATAGGTCCCCCTGAACCCGAATAATTTACCCAACATGCAATCGATCCTGATGATAAATTGTTGTATTTAGTCTTATCAATAATTGATAATGACCCGTTTCCAGGAAATGTTGCACATTGTCCAATTTTTCCAGAATTTGAAAAAGAAACAGTTCCTGAGTTTATTAAATCAGTTGTATTTGAAATTGTATTATATAATGAATTATTGAAAGTATAATAAGATATCAAGTTGATATAATAATTTATATATAAAGCGGATGATAAAGCGGGTGGTAATGCTGTAGAATGTCCATCAGCCAGAGTTAAATTCCACTTGTTGGCAAGATATGTTTCTACATACTGTCTATCGGTTGATGAAAGAACAGAATTATAGAATATAATTTCATAAATAAAACCAATATAAGGTAAAACGATATTTCCTTCTGCTCCAATTTGAGTAAAAGTATTTGAGAATAAATTTATTGATGACGGACCTGTTAAAGTTAATGCTCCATTTACTGATACACTTGCATTGGAACCTGATATAGTAACAACTCCAAGAGTTAAAGCATATGAAGAAAATCCAGTAACAGTTTGACTCCATCCAACGCTACCACTAATTGCACCGAAACGACCAGGATCCTGTAATGCCACTTCTCGTCCACCTGTTTGAGGAGATCCAATAATTATATTTGTTGCTGACTGGTTAGAATTTTGTCTAAATACAATAAAACAAGTTTCTGCGGACGGATTAGCTGGATAAGTTGTTCTATATGTGCTACCACTTGTAAAATTCAAAGCATTTTGAGATGTTGAAAATGTTGCATTTGTTCCGGAAAAATATGTCGCATTATAACCATTTCCTGATTTATCAGACCATGTAGATATACTTGATCCATCTGATGGTTTAACTCCAGTTCCTAATGGATCCGAGCCATCAAACCATACATTTAAACCGGTAATACTCGCTGGAGTAAAAGAAAGAAATGAAAGAAATGATGGATTTAAATTTAAATTTGAAGATACTGGTTTATATTCTCCGTAAGCGACTGTGTTTATTCCTTGTCCAGTTGCAACAAAGTTTTTACCAGTCCATGAAACTGATGCACCCAATGTGCTAAAAATTGATATTCCCATGACTGTCCAGACAGTTCCATTACTGCTATAAGCGATTGTATTAGTTCCTTGTCCAACTGCAACTATTGAATATTCATCACCGCTTACATTATATCCAATACTAGAAAATATAGTTGTCCCTAGACCAGTCCAAGAATATCCATTAGAACTATAAGCTACCGTATTTGTTCCTTGTCCAGTTGCAACATATAAATTTTTACTAGAACTATAATAAGAACTGAGACCTTGAGTTGTAAAGATAGTACTACCTAATCCAGTCCATAAAGTACCGGTTGAATTAGTTGAAATCGCTAAAGAGTTTGTAAATCCAAAAAAAGAAAATACTCCATCTGAAAGAGTAGTAATATCATATATAGTACTATTAATTGTCCATGTGGTTAAATCTGACGATGAATATACTCTAGATCCAGTTGATTTTAACCATACACCATTATAAAAAGATATACTACTTCCATATAAATTACCGCCGTTAATAGAAGTCCAAGTTGATCCATTTGAAGATGTATATAATGTTTCCGATCCATAATTATATGTATTAGTTAAAGTCACAAATATACCATTTGCAAAAATTATGCTTACTAAAGGCGCGTATGGATTAATATTTGTTTGATTGCTCCATGATAGAAAATTTGTTGAATATGCAATTTTTGATGTTCCTCCACCTACTGCAACCCAAACACCGTTACCAAAATCAATATCATATACTGATGACCCTGCTGTTAATGAAGCAACCGAATTTGATGTAGACCAAGTTGTTCCGTCGGTTGAATATATCAAATTATAAGAAGCTAAATTAGAATTAGAATTAATTACAAATAAGTTGTTAATAAATCTAATCATTGTGCAACCAAAACTTCCAACGAATGTCCATTGTGTTCCATTAGTAGAATAAGCCAATTTACCACCATTTCCAGTTGCAACAAAATATCCTAATCCATAAGCAATTCCGTATGATTGATATGCAGACGCATAGCCACCTACTCCGCCATAAAAATCTGATAAAAAAGAATAAGAAAACGATGTGTAATCAGTTGGCGGTGAATTACTTGCATTTAAAACTGCAAAACAACAAGTTTGGCCTAATCCAGCAATCACAATTAAACCATTTCCGTAAGCTATCCCATATCCTTTTGCATAACCAGGAACATAGTATGAAAAACTTATACTAACATTAGTCCATTGTGTTCCATTTGTTGAATAATACAATAAAGCACTCCCGCCGTAAGTACCAGATACGAAAACTGGTAAATATGGTGATCCACTCGAAGAACCGGTTGAAATTAATTTATTTGATCCGATTGCAACAGAAGTTCCAATAGATCTATATAGTGTTGTTCCTAATCCAGTCCATTGTGTCGCATTAGATGAATATGCTATTGTATTCGCTGCCCCTTGTCCAGCTGCAATAAACGTTGAACCTGTCCAAATAATTGAATTACCGCTTGTTGAGAAAACAGTCGTTCCTATACCTATCCATGCAGTTGTTGGTGTCGACAGAGTTGAATAACCAATTGTATTATTAACACCAGATCCAACGGCAACCCAAAGACTAGATCCATTATTGGCGACAGAGTTGCATTGAGTTGAAAAAGGACTCGCTAAAGTATTATTGTAAATATTAGAAATATCACCGGCGGTAAACACTTTATTAGATAAATAAAATTCATCAATATATCCATTAAAAGTGTTTTGATCACTTTTATTAGAACTTCCAATTCTTGCATAAAATGACGATGATGAAAACATTGTAACCGATGCAGTATAAATACTCGTTCCGTTGAAGTACAATGTTAATGCACCAGAAGTACTTAAAGTCACGATAACATTTTGCCAAACATTCAATTGATTTACTGAAAAAGTTTGATCTACTTGTGTAGTTCCAGAATCGTTAATATATCTAAAAAGTAATAGATTTGTTGTTGCAGAACGACTAGTTAAAAGATAAAAAATAAGATCAGTTTCAGTTCCAAAAGTATTGGTTCTAGACAAAGAAAATATTCCTTGATCAGTTGGTGTCCCTGAAGTTTGGTTATACCACACACTTAAACTTATACCGCTTGAAAATAAACTTCGTGGAATCGATGCGGGAGTAGCCGCTATTGTAGTAGATCCAAGAAGTCCATTAAATAAAGCTGACCCACCGCCATTATATGAATTAACTGAAGAAAATGCAGCACACCCACTATTAATATTTAAATGATATTCACCAATTACATCTAATCGAAAATTAGATGATGAGTTAAAATTATATCCAATTAATGCAAGTGGAGGATAATTGTTATAAAAAGACCAGGATGTTAAATTTGTAGAATAAGCCATTTTTTGTAACCCTGACCCAACACTTACATATACCGATGAACATTGACCACTTGATAGAGCTATGTTAGAATTCGACATTATATTATTTCCAACCGAAGTAAATATACTACTACCAAGACCGGTCCAAGTTGTACCATAAGATGAATAAGCCAAAGTGTTTACTGACCCATTTTGAAGTGATCCATTTCCAGTTGCAACAAAAAATGTTCCATTCCAAGTCACATCATTTCCACTTATTCCAAAAATAGATGTTCCTAATCCAGTCCATGTTGTTCCAACAGTTGTTGAATAGGCTATTGAATTAGTTCCGTTTCCGACTGCAACGTAGTTATTTATCCAAGCTGGATCGGGATTTGTTGTAAAAGGATTTAGACCAATCGCTGCAACAGAATTTCCTGAAATCGAAAATATAGTTGTACCAAGTCCAGTCCAATATCCTAAATTATAAGATGTGTACGCTATCGTGTTCAAACCGCTACCAACTGAAACATGGTTTGAATAATTTTGACCACCTGCAATCATAATATTATTACCCGTTGTAAATATCGAATTTCCACAATTGAATATTGACGTTCCAATACCAGTCCATGTTGAACCATCGATTGAATATGCGATAGTGTTATTCACACCTTGTCCAACTGATACAAAATATGTTCCATTCCAAACAACCCCATTACCGCATATATCAAAAATCGATGAACTAGCACCAGTCCAAGTAGAACCATCATTTGAATAATAAATTGTACTTTTATTAGGAAAAATAGGGATTATTACAACCAATCCATTTCCAGCGGTTGATGTTCGACTAGTTCCTACACCAACACCAGAAACATAATAAATAGAAGTTGAATTCGGAGCAGCTGAACCATCAGATGAGTTATAACCTAAAACACTTTCACCTGTTATTAAAGACAAATTTGAAGTTAACGAAGATCCTCCACCACCACCTTCATAATTATTACCTCCAGCTCCACCTCCATAATATCCTCCACCACCTCCTCCTCCATAAGTACTATTAGCATTTCCTCCAGTATACAATGATCCGGATGATCCTCCATTTGATCCAGCTCCTCCGGCTGTTTGACTACCCCCTCCTCCACCTGATTGTACTGGTCCTCCATACAATGCTGTTCCAGAAAATGTTGCCGCCCCTCCATAATAATATAATCCTCCACCACCTCCAGCACCAGCCGTTGCTAAATCTGTCCCTAACACTCTTTGAATTGCGCTTCTTCCTCCGCCATTTGCACCATTACCATTATTAATACCACCTCCACCATAAGAAGTTGCTTTATATCCACTTCGACTTCCTTCACCAACAATAACCGTCAAAGTTTCTCCAGGTGTTACAGATAATATACCTTGAATCATTGCCCCAGCTCCTCCCTTTTGGTCAGTGCTCGATATATATCCACAACTTGCTCCGGCACCCCAAATATAAACAGCCACTCTAGTAGTTGTCGACGAAACTGTAAACGTTTGATCACTTCCCGTGTATGTGAAAACTGATGGAGTTCCAATGTTCAAAACTATTTCTTTATAAAAAATATTGGCTCCGCCAACACCAACAAAAGTACTTCCATTATTAGCAACCGATTTTCCAATACCTAAAACATCAGAGACTCTTGTCCAAACTGAAACATCATTATAGCTATAATATATACCACCGCTTCCATAAGAACTTCCATATCCAACTGTTACATAAACAAATAAATTCTGCCCTGAAGATACTGTTATATTACTGTTATTTGTAATCGCATTAGCTTTATAACCAAACATTGTGCTTCCTAAACCAGTCCACTGAGTTCCATTCGGTGAATAAGCTATTGTATTTGTTGAACTTCCAACTGCTATAAAATTTGAACCATTCCATATTATTCCATTTCCTGACTTATTAAAAATGGTTTTTCCAAATCCAATCCAACTTGTTCCATAAGTTGTGCTATAAGCAATGCTATTATTACTCCCTTCTCCTAAAGCAACCCAAATATTTGAACCAGAGAATGGTGAAACATTATTATTACAAGCGGCAGAATTTCCGCTGATACTAAACACAGTGGTGCCCAAACCAGTCCATGTTGTAATATCATTATTTGTAAAATATCCTATAGTATTAGTTCCAATTCCAAGAGAAATATAATTGTTATAATATCTTCCTCCCACAAGTGATAAAGAATTATTTAAATTTGATGCAGCCGACAAACCAGTATACATTATAGAAGTTCCTAATCCTGTCCATTGAGTTCCATTAGATGAATAAGCGATAGTATTATCAGTTCCATAACCAACGGCTATAAAATTTATTCCATTCCAAATAACATTATAACCAGTATTTGAAAAAACTGAAGCTACAGTAGTCCATGTTGCTGGAACATTCGATGAACTAAACGCAACTGTGTTTGTTCCTGAACCAACGGCGACCCAAGTTGTTCCATTATTAGATATCGAGTTTCCACTTGTAGAAAAAACTGTAGTTCCAAGACCAATAAAATTTGTTATACCATTAACTGAATATGCAATTGTATTAGATCCATTTCCTACATATCCATAAACTATTAGATTTTGTCCACTAGATAAGACTGTTGATCCATTTGATGTGACTGAATTTCCTACATTTTTAAAAATAGAAGTTCCTAATCCTGTCCAAACGCTACCATTTGTTGAATATGCTATTGTATTAAGCTGAGAAGAAATTGTATTATTTCCTTTACCAACTGCTACAAAATTTGTTCCATTCCAATTAATACCATAGCCAGCTATTCCGAAAACTGTTGTCCCTAATCCAACCCAACTTGTTCCAAATGTAGTGCTATATGCGATTGTATTTGTTCCCTCACCTACACAAACCCAAACATTATTACCTGAAAGAGGTAATGCATTATTATGAGAAACAGAATTTCCGCTTGTTGAAAAAACGGTTGTTCCGAGTCCAGTCCAAGATGTGATATTATTAAAAGTATAGTAAGCTAGAGTATTTGTTCCACTACCAACAGCAATATTATTAGAATAATATGTGCCTCCCGCTATAGTAATACTACTACTAGATGTAATTCCATAACCAATATAAAATATAGTTTTTCCCAGTCCTGTCCATTGTGTACCATTTGAAGAATATGCTATTGTATTCGTTACACAATTTCCAACGGCTATAAAATTCGTTCCATCCCAGCTAATGGCATTTCCACTAGTTCCAAAAATAGTTGTTCCAAGCCCAGTCCATGTTGTAGGTGATGTAGTTGTTGAATAAGCAACAGTATTTACACCTTGACCAAGAGAAACCCAAATATTTCCATTGTTTATAATAGCATTTCCTGATATGGAAAATATTGAATTTCCTAGACCTACAAAACTAGATATAGAACCGGATGAAGAATATGCAATTGTGTTCATTTGGTAGTCAGCACCTAGCGACGAAACACCTCCGCCGTCGGAAGAAAACAAGGTTTTTCCTAAACCAATCCATTGAGTTCCATTCGATGAGTATGCTGAAGTATTTGATGTGCCTTGTCCACCAGCTACCCATAAATTTAAAGCATTAATATACGAGATTGCACTACCTTGAGTTGAAAATATTGTAAAACCTAATCCTGTCCAGACACTTCCGTTAGATGAGTACGCTATTGTGTTTACGGAGTATCCAACAGTCACCCATAACGAACCGTTGTATTTCACACCATAACATGTTGATGAAAATATAGTGGTACCTAAACCTATCCAATTAATTCCATTAGAAGAATATGCTAAATTATTTGGTGTTCCTGAACCACCAGAAACCCATCTATTTATACCGTTATATTCTATACAATTACAATAAGCACTAAAAACCATACCTAAACCTATCCAAGTAGTTCCATTAGAAGAATATGCTAAAGTGTTTGTTCCACCTCCGCCTGCGACCCATCTATCCAATCCGTTATATGAAATGGCATTACCATATGTAGTGAAAATACCCGTTCCTAAACCAATCCACTGACTTCCATTAGTCGAATATGCAATAGAATTAGTTCCGTAACCAACTGCTACCCATAAATTACTTCCATTATATAAAATATCATATCCATAATAAGCAAAAACTGTACTTCCTAAACCAGTCCATTGAGTTCCATTAGAAGAATATGCAATTGTATTCGATGAATAACCTCCAACAGCAACAAATCTATTATATCCGTTATAAACAACATTATATGCCTCACTAGTAAATATAGTTGTCCCTAAACCAGTCCATTGAGTTCCATTAATTGAATATGCAATAGTATTAGTTCCTGATCCAACAGCAATATATAATTTATTGTAACCAGAACCTACCATTGCATAATAATTCGGAATTTGTCCTGATGCAATTGAAGTATCGATATTATTAGATGCAGTTTGGTTTCCATTAAAAAATATAGTTTTCCCTTGTCCAAACCATTGTGATCCATTAGAAGAATATGCTAAAGTATTCAATCCAACACCTGCTGATAAGAAATTTGTTCCATTATATGAAATACCATTTCCTGATGAAAATATAGTTTCGCCTAATCCTACCCAAGTGCTCCCTGGATCCGATGTATACGCAATTGAATTAGTTCCTTCACCAACAGCAACTATAATTTGGCTTGATGATGCACCCCCATTTCCATTGATACTAAAAACAGTCGTTCCTAATCCAATCCAATTATTTAAATCAAAATTTGTATATGAAATTGTATTATTTCCTGAACCAAATGCAATATAAATAGACGAATAATTTCCGCCAATAACAATCATGTTTCCAGAAGTATTTGATGTTACAGCGTTACCAGTAAAAAAAATTGTTTTTGATAATCCAGTCCATTGAGTTCCATTAGTTGAATATGCCAAAGAATTAGATGAACCTTGACCAACAGCTATCCAACAATTTTTTGATGGTATAAAAACAACACCGTTTCCGCTAGTATCAAAAATAGTTGTTCCTAATCCGACCCAGGAAGAAATTCCTGATAATGAATATGCTAAAGTATTACTTCCTGAACCTCCAGCAACCCATTTTGAATAAGTGCCGTCATTAGCAATTGTATTACCAATTGTAAAAATAGTTGAACCTATTCCAGTCCAAGAAGAAATATTGTTAAATGAATATGCAATTGTATTTGTCCCGGTTCCAACTGATACATAAATAGCTAAATTATCTCCCGATGCGACTAAAAATGATCCATTCGAAGTTATACCGTTACCACTATTGTAAAATATACTAGTTGATACCCCAGTCCATTGAGTTCCATTTGAAGAATAAGCTATTTTGAAATTACCACTTCCGACCGCTACGAAATAAGTTCCATTCCAAGTAATTGAATTTGCAACTGTAAATATAGTTGTTCCTAGACCCGTCCAGTTAATTCCATTAGAACTATAAGCTATACTATTAGTTCCCGAACCAACTGCAACCCAAAAAGTTGAATTTTTTGAAATACTATTACCGCTAGATGTAAAAATTGTTGAACCTAATCCTGTATATGTTGTTGCATTATTATATGAATAGGCGAGAGTATTAGCTCCTTTACCAACAGCTACAAAAGTCGATAATAAAGATGCTCCTGCTGAAACAACAACATTTCCATTATAAGCAATTCCATTTCCTAATGAAAATAGAGTAGAACCAAGACCAGTCCAACTAATACCATCTGAAGAATATGCTAAACTATTTGAATTTCCAAAACCTGTGCCCACAAAATATGTTCCTGTCCAAACTAATGAAGTTCCATAAAATGAAAAAATTGAAGTTCCGACACCAGTCCATTTTTTTCCATCATAACTATAAGCTATTGTATTAGTTGTTCCTGAACCATAAGCTACCCATGTTGATCCATTCCAAACTATCGAATTACCGCTTAAATTAAATATAGTTGTATTTAGCCCAATCCAATTAATTCCGTCATAACTATAAGATGATGTGTTTGAAGACCCGCTTCCTAAAGAAACCCATAAAGGACTAATAGTTGGTCCGAAAGTGTAAGTTTGAGAATTTTTTGGAATTAACAAAGATTTAAATCCAGCACAACCACCGCTTCCGCTGGTTGTGAAAATAGTGGATCCTAATCCAAACCAAAGAGTTCCATTGAATGAATAAGCTATTGTATTAGACGTTCCTGAACCAAATGCGATGAATTTATTACCATCATAAAAAATTCCATTTCCAAAATTTTGAAAAATAGTTGTCCCTATACCAGTCCATACTGATCCGCTAGAAGAATAAGCTATCGTGTTTGTTCCTGTTCCAACGGCTACAAATAAATTATTTATTGAGTTGAATGAAACATTAGAACCACGTGTTGTAAATATAGTTGATCCTAAACCTATCCACGTAGAACCATTAGACGAATAAGCTAATGTATTCGTCCCTTCACCAGTTGCCACAAATACATTATTACCATACCCAATACCATTTCCTTTAACTGAAAATATTGTTGAACCTAATCCAGTCCATTGAGTTCCATTATAAGAATATGCTATAGAATTTGTTCCTGTTCCAACAGCTATCCGTAAAGACGAAACACTATTGTAATCAATTCCATACCCAGAAGAAAATATTGTTGTTCCTAAACCAGTCCATACAGTACCATTTGAAGAATATGAAATAGAATTAGTGCCACTACCTAGTGCAATCCATAAATTATTTACAAATTTAATTGCGTATCCTGCAGATGAAAAAATAGTTGAACCTAAGCCTGTCCACTGGGTGCCATTATAAGAATAAGCAATTGTATTCGTTGACCCAGTTCCAACCGCAACATATATATTATAGCCATTATATGAGACAGAATTCCCTGAAGTTGTGAAAATTGTTGTACCTAATCCATATATTTTATTTACACTTTCATTGATATTGTTATTCGTGATTTGTTTGTAATACGACAATGAATTTGACCCTGAACCAACAAAAATATATAAACTATTATTAATATTTGAACTTATCGAAGATGTGCTCATTTTTTATTTATCAGCTATTTTTTTATTATTTTTTTAACAATAAAAATGTTTAGGTCGTCTATGAAAACGATTACATTTAATACAATTTACATATTTTCTATTATTATCGCAACGATTCTTATAAAAAAAATATCCTAATATATCTTTTTGAATTCGCTTATCTAATACAGGATGTGAATACATCATTATTTTCAAAACAATTTCCTCAGGTAAAAACATTTATATATTGATGTATGTTTTTATTTAAATTAATTTTATTTTGGATTTTTTTTTATTGATCTACTTTTTTTATTTTTTTTATTTTGATTTCTTTTTATGGATCTACTTTTTTTCTTCTTTTTGGGTGATTTTTTATTTTTTTTTCTTGATATTATTTTTCCGGTTTTTTTCCTTAACAATTGTTTACTTGAACTTATATCATCTATTACGACATTGTTAAATTCATTATCTATTTTTTCTGAAATTTTTATATTTTTTTTATATTTTAAACTCTTTTTTCTATCAATTTCAAAATTGGCTTTTATTAATAAATAAGGAATACGACCTTGCTTAGCTTTAACTAATTTACCATATTTATTATAGTAATCATTCCACCATTCACAATAATCAATTTCAATATTTTTTTGGTGTAATTTTCCTTGTGAAATAATCAAAATTTCATTTTCATTTTGAATAGTGCATATATTTAAAGGTAATACACGAGTTCCTTTAGGTAAAGTTATTTCAAAAATTACACTTTTAAATATTCGTTCATCATAAAACTTACTTTCTCCATATGGAGAAAAAGCAAATTGTTGAGCACTATCTAAACTTGTTGATGTGCTTGTTGTTCCTTTAAGTTCAAAATTTATATCTTTTTCTATATTTATATCATCGTCAATATTTTTTTTTATTCTTAATGAACGATATACTATTGTATCTTTTTGTAATATATAAGATAAATCATAATTAGTTAGTATATTATGCATATCTAAAGTTATTTTTTTTAATACATCAATATACTCTGATAATTTTATTTTATTATTATTGATAAACATTTTAAAAGGACTTTTATCAAGTGGTTGTTCTATGCAAAATTTATTTTTTAAATCACTGTCTGAGTACATTGATTTTAACCACATATCGTGTGTGCTACTATCAGAAATTATATCATTTGCATGAGATAGTAATTGGAATCGAGGGAATATTTTATTCCTATATATGTAATTCAAATAAACATCAAAATGATAAGAATATAATCTAGAAACATATGATATTTTTTGTTTATCTTTGTCTGAAAGATTTTGAAACCATGATGCAATATATTTTTTTTCCAAATCCATTTTTTTTAATATAATAATATATTAAAAAAAAAGAAAAAATTATAAACTATCACCTAAATCTCTCAACATTTCATCATCGCTGTTATAATATATATTTTCATTTATATTCTTTTCTACATTTTCAATTTGTTCAATAGGAGTTAGTTTTTCTTCTTCAATAGGAGATGGTGTTATTTTTTCTTCTTCGTTGCTGTGATTTTTCTTCTTTTTTGATAGAAGGAGGAGGTGTTGTTTTTTCTTCTTCTTTAAAAGGGAGAGGAGGCGGTTGTTGGTTTTCTTCTTTCATAAGAGGAGACGGTTGTGGGTTGTCTTCTTGTTTGATAGACGGTTTTTCTTCAATCTTTTTCTCATCTGAATGAGTATTTTTCTTCACAGGTCCTATATTTACAGCTGATTTCATAGATGAATAATAGATATGGCATGAAATTTCTAGCTGTATTCTATCATCAAGTAAATGTTTTCCAACTGTTTCACTAAGAACCAGAACACTATCGATAATGATCATTATCAATCATTAGAGATTAAGATTATAATTATCCTTCCAGGTATACAGGTCTGTTTTATTACTTCCTTTAGAACCTTCTAAATACACGCTACACTTCTACATATAAATTGGTGTACATCTTCTTTCTTATATTCTGATATTTTTTCTAATAAGCTATTTCTAACAGCTCTTAAGTTAGTCAAAATATCCTTTAATTTGTTAAAGTCTTCAGTCCCACCTGCATACCATGAACATGTAACATTTAATTTATCAGTTTCTTCTGCAATTTTATCTAAAGATTCTTCGAAATCTTCAACACCACGATCCAAAGATTTTCTACCGGATTTTCTACCGGATTTTCTACCGGATTTTCTACCGGATTTTCCACTCTTTTTACGTTTAAGAGGAGATTTTCGTCTGCTTCTTTTTATAAGTTGTGCCATTTATTATATAATATTAAAAAAAAAGAAAAAAATTATAAACTATCACCTAAATCTCTCAACATTTCATCATCGCTGTTATAATATATATTTTCCTTGATATTTTTTTCTACATTTTCAATTTGTTCAATAGGAGTTAGTTTTTCTTCTTCTTCAATAGGAGATGGTGTTTTTTTTTCCTCTTCGATAGGAGGCGGTTGTGGGTTTTCTTCTTCTATAGGAGATGGTTTTTCTTCTTCTATAGGAGATGGTTTTTCTTCTTGTTTGATAGGAGACGGTTGTGGTTTTTCTTCTTGTTTGATAGGAGACGGTTGTGGGTTTTCTTCTTGTTTGATAGGAGACGGTTGTGGTTTTTCTTCTTGTTTGATAGAAGGCGGTTGTGGGTTTTCTTCTTGTTTGATAGATGGTTTTTCTTCTTGTTTGATAGAAGGCGGTTGTGGGTTTTCTTCTTCTTTGACAGGTATTGGTTTTTCTTCAATCTTTTTCTCATCTGAATGAGTATTTTTCTTCACAGGTCCTATATTTACAGCTGATTTCATAGATGAATAATAAATAATATTTTTGACGATATCATCATATGGCATGAAATTTCTCTGTATTCTATCATCAGGTAAATGTTTTCCGACTATTTCAAAATGTTTTAAATCAAATGAAAATATAATCACAGTTTTCTTGTTATTATTTAAATTTGTCTCAGTTCCTAAAAAGAATGGTTGTCTAGTTTGATAATCAAGAAAAACTATATTAAGATCCATATAATTTGATAGTATATCAATCTTGTCTTTTGTTATACAATTACTTAAAAAGTTTTTTTCATCAGAAACTACTTTTTCAAAAGATATTTTCACCAATTCGTTTATCATTGAAATTATATTTGTGACAAAAAAATCCGATTTTTTCTTATCCACATCTTCGAAAAATTCTTGATACATTAAAAATCTCACAGTTTCTTTTTGTATAATTTTATTGTAATCAAAAATACAGCTTGTGTCATTTGAAATCCATTTTTTTTCTGTCATTTTGAAAATTTTATTGAAATCTTCCAATGTTATAATTTCTGACAATAATTTAAAAAGTTGTATTTTTTCTTGTTCGCCTTCGTTTAATAACCTATCACTAAATTTTTTATTAGATTCTATATCCTCAAAATCATTTGAACTCAAATACTTGTAAAAATGAGAAAGAGTTTCCTTCACTATTTCTAAAAAAGATGACAATTTTTGTTTAAATTTTTCTCCATTTTTGATCTTTTTATAAACATCATCTTTTAATTTTTGAATCTTTGCCATTCTTTCTGTTTCCAAAACAGATCCATATTTTTTCATAGTTGAATGCAATAATGCATTTGTAAAGGAAACGAATGGGTCATTTTCATTAAATGAAGTTCCTCCGCTTCTAACCATCGAATTATTACCTTCTATGGGTGTGTCAATTACACATGTTTTATTAAAAATTAGATAATTCATATTTTTAATAAATCAAATTATTTTTTTAAATGGATTACAATACTTCTGTATATTAAGCATCTTCATCGTCAGATGATGAAGATATTTCTTCTTTCATTGTTTTGATATGCAACACTAAAAATTTATACAAAATCTGCTTCAATTGCAATGGTAAATCATTTAAATTAAAGTTCAAATCATCCTTTACAAATTTACCACCGTAAGGTATTTTAAAAGTGCTTTTATCTTCACTGTTTTCTAGCTGGAAAATTCTTATCAATGCATAAGAAATTTCAAATCCTTTTTGATCTATATTTTTGATTATTTTCATAAATTCATCCTTTTCTTTGGTGGTTAAATCTTCATTTTTAGTTTCTTTAAATAAAATTTCATATAATGGAAGGTTGCTCATGTTATATTTATTCATTTTCATTTATTCTTTAATTTTCAATTTTCAATTTAAGTCGTCGACTTTTTATTATTACATGCAAAACATTTATTTTCACCTGTTTCACATTCTGAACATATTTTCTTTTCACAATCACCACAATTTTCTATCTCAGTTGAATACATTGTGCAAGAACATTTACAATTTACTTTTTTTGCAATCTCACATAAAAGACATTTACAGCCTGAATCACATTCAGAAATCGATAATAATTGTAATATATGTTTTATGAATATATTATTTCTATCTTTACACCAATGACAGTCGCAATTCATTTTTTTAATTTGTTTTACTTTATATTCTTTTAAATAAATTTTCCATAACATATTATAACAAAAAAATTGATTTATAAATTTATTTTTTTCAAAAATTTAAAACATGTCTTTCAACTTTGATTATGAAATTGTTGAAAATGATGTTCACGAGGATGTTCACGAGGATGAGTGTTACGGTTTTGAATGCATGTGTGAAAACATAACTAGAAAATCAACAATTATGTTTAAAACGAGTTGTGGATCTAACTTGGAGTACAAGTTTGAATCAGTGGTGACATTTTTCATAAATAAGTTGGATAAAAAAAACTTTAAAAAGTTCATCGTTATTTTGAAAAATCCAGAAAAAATCAACGACATGATCGATAAATCTAAACAAAAAATCGATCAAATCTATGCAAATAGTGACCGAACCGATCTATCAAGAAATAGAAGATTGCATTACAATTCGAAATACGAGACTTTAACTTTAGACTTTGAATCGTCACGTTTTAATCACAATAGCTTCGTATTTCATTTAAAGAAAGATGAAATTGTTTTTAGTTCTATAGATGGACAATCATGTGGTCATTTTTGTAACTGTGGAGATTGTGAGGATTATGGAAGATTTGTAACATCTTTAGATGTTCGCATGCCATTTAAAACTGAAACTAAAGAAAAAATTATTGAAGCTTTTGAAGAAGTTTATGAATATTTAAACGAATAATAAAGACACATAATAAATGTAAATTTTTTTATTATTATTTAATACGACCATTTAATGCATCAATTTTACAATTTTTTTTTTCAGTAAGCAATTTAGTTAAAAAACACATATCATCTTTTCCATATTCTATCAATCTATACTTTGTTATTTTCCATTGAATGAAATTTGTAAATAAATCTACATTTTGTTCCCCATTTTGATTTTTACTATTGTCATAAAATCTTTTTATAAGATCTTTTTGAGCATAGAAAAACAACATTGTGTTTCTATTATTTATTGTTGTATCAAAACCATGATAACTATAAAAATGTGGTGCAAAGCATAAAACGCTATTTCCTTTGAATTTTGACACCTTTATAGGTTTCAAATCCTTATCATAAAGTATTGTGCCATTATTTAATTCATCCCATTCAGAGATTTCATCTTCTTCTGGTAAGTAAAATACCACTGAAACAAATTGTGCTGGGATGTCCGTGTGAATTTTTTGAAATCTATTTTTTTCAGTAAATACAAATTGTAAATCATGTTTGAATACTATTTCATCAATAAAATCAGGGTTGATATAAAATTTTCCAACAAAGGATTGTTTTATATCTGAGTCATCAAAAATAAATTTTACAATATCAATTATGTCGTCTTCTAGATTATTTAAACTCATTTTTTTATTCATAAAATCCGGATTGTCCCAATTCCTATTCTCTAAAAAAGGTGAATTATATTTGTAATACAACATCCGTTTCTTAAGTTGTTCATAGAAAACATCTGGAAAAATGTTTTCAATATATAAGTTATAAAATGGATATTCACCGATTTCAGTCGATTTAATTCTGTTCAAAACATGCATTTTAATATTTTCTTTCATCATTTAATTTTACTTACTTAATTAAAATTAAATGCAGAAAAAATTATAATTTTTTTATGAAAACCTGTGTTTCTTTGTAACCAATATATTGAATTTTTTTATTATAAGCATCTAAAAATCCCATTATACCTCTTGTCGTTAAATACGGCCCTCCCCATCCAAAATCATCTATGACTAGCTTACCACCTGGTCTGAGCTTTCTAAAACTCAACACAGCATCTTCTAATACGAAATCGGGTTCATGATTCCCATCGATATATATGATATCAAAAAATTCATCCTCGAATTTTATAATTTCCTTATGGGAAAAACCTCGAATATGCTTAATTTTCTTATATGGTTCAATATTCTTTACAAATGAGCTATATATTTGTTCTTGTTTACCTTTATATTCGGGATACTCTTGGTAGTCTAAATACGGATCAATACAGAATAATTCACTTTCCGAATGGGATCCATAATTTTCGGCGACTGAGATAATGTTTCCTCCATAAAATGAACCAATTTCTAAATATTTTATAGGTCTATTTTTGTATTCATTTACTGGTAAAATATCATACCAATTATCACATAATCTATATTTTTCACCTTCGAACATTTTTATTTTAAACATGATTTTTTTATATTTTATAAATATAAAAAATGTCTAAACCTAAAAATACAGAATTATACAACCTTGTTAAAAATGAAGCGAGAAAAAAATTTAAAGTATATCCATCTATATATGCAAATTCGTGGGTTGTGAAAGAATATAAAAAAAGAGGTGGGGCTTACACCGGAAAAAGATCAAAATCTAAGGGTCTACTTCGGTGGTATAAAGAGAAATGGGTTGATGTTTGTAAATTACCTAAAATAGTATCTTGTGGAAGATCTAAATTATCTAAAAATTGGAAAAAGAAATACCCTTATTGCAGACCACTTTATAAAGTTTCTCCGAAAACACCAAGAACAGTCAAAGAATTTTCTAAAAGTGATCTTAAAAAAAGATGTAAATCGAAAAGATCTAAACCTTTAAGAAAAGTAAGGTGAGATTAATATTTAATTATAAAACGATATTATATATTTATTATTCTTTACATATTCTTGTTACGATAATTTAAAAAATTGGTAATAAAGATAAGCAGAACGATGTGCCTCGATAAGTGGGTTTAAGAATTGAATCCCATTCATCATTCAATTCTGATATTTTATTCCATTCAACTTCCCAAGAAATATGAAATGCCGAACCATCACGTTCACCTGTTTGATCAATATGGGCTTCTTCGATTATTGGTAAACTTCTAATACAGCCACGGTAAATTCCATCATTCTTTTTGCACATATAAAGTTCATTTCCTATCGAAAAGTTAACAATACCTTTCCAACCTTTTCTTACCCCACACATTTCTTTTGTATTCCAATCACTTAATGACATATTTTTCATGTCATCAATATCTTTTGGTTTGGTGAATTTAACCCAAGTTACATAACATGAGTCATTTAGAAAATCATCTGCTGTTTTACTATAAGGTCTTCCAATTGAAGAACGATTATCACTAACTCTGTATGTTGTTGACATAATTCAATTTGATTGCCTTCTTAAAAAAATTACATAAAATAAATCAATTTTTTTAGACACATGTAGATGGGATTTAAGAAAAAAATATGATCACTAAAAAAATATATATTTAAATTAAAAATCCAATTCTAATTGAAATTGAAAGGTTTTGATCTGTATGGGTTTTTTTATGTTTGGAAAGGTTTGACTTTTGTTTATATTTACATTCACACAAATCACATGAATATTTTTTTTCATTCGAGTGAGAATCAAAATGAATTTTTAGCTCACTGTTGGTTTTAAACGCTTTGCAACATCCTTCGATATGACATTTAAATTTCTTTTCTACCCCACATCTTCTCATATGAATTTTAAGCTTTGTTTCATTTTGAAATTTTTTAAAGCAACCATCAATATTACATTGATAATTTAAAGATGGTATTTGAATAGTGACGTTTGGTTGATCTTCTTCGACTTCATCACCTGGAAATTCTTCAAAATCATTATTATTAAAATCTTGTTCTTCACTTCGAATCTCATTTACATTTTGAAATTTTTCATCCATTCGATTGATCGAACCATTTAATTTTTCTAATATTTCTTCTACTCGATCGATCGTTTTTGTAATATTATCAATCGTTTTTGTAATATTATCGATAAGATTAATCGTTGTCAACATATTTTCAAAAATCTTGGAATTCCTATTCAAAACATTTTCAATATTTGAAACATGAGCATTGATTTTAGCTTGTAGTTGAGTCGATAAAATTGAAGTCATATTCTCTTCGGAATTAGTTGATTTTTTTTGGAAATTTTTACAAAAAAAATCAATTTTTATAACATAATTAAAAATCTGATCAAAACGATATGATTTCACCTTAAAAATGTTGGATTACTTGGAAGATTTGATTCATATCATCATGAAAAACATTAGGTCTGTAGATGTAATAAATCATAATGGTTACCACTGTATACAAGGTATACATCTGTTTTTTCTCCATAACCATGACTGTATACAATTTCACTTGTAGTATTACCTCTTTGATAAACATTAAATCTATAATTTGGGTACAAACGAGCAGCGACAAGAAGCTCAATATGTCCCCCATAAGTTGTTTGTCTACTCATATTATTACAATATGATTTGACTGTATTATACCTACTTAGGGTGTCAGAAGTTATTAAGTTTTCAAAAGAAAGTCCACGTCGATCGTATTCATTTATTCCAGTGTCTTCATCAGGATTTCTTCTTATATAAGAAACAATTTCATTTCTTATTTCACTCGTTTGTCCACGTCTACCGATTCCAATGGCAATTGCCCCAAAAAGGCATGCACCATCACCTGGAACCTTAGTAAATTTGAAACCTTCTGGTATATACCCGTTAAACACATGAGGAAAAGGGTTCTTAACCCATATTATAGGCGAATATTCTTTTCCTTCTCCTTTTCCTAATGAATCATCTCCTTTTTTTCCTCCTTTTCCTAATGAATCATCTCCTTTTTTTCCTCCTTTTCCTAATGAATCATCTCCTTTTTTTCCTTCTCCTTTTCCTAATGAATCATTTACTGGTTTTTGTGTAATTTTTGCTTTTCCTGGTGTATATGACGAATTATATCCTCCTCCTTTTCGTAAATAATCTCCTTTTTTTCCTCCTCCTCCAAATGAATCATCTCTACCTCCTCCAAATGAATTTACTGGTTTTGGTGGTTTTTGTGTAATTTTTGCTTTTCCTGGTTTATATGGTACTGGTGGTACTGGTGGTGATGAAAATGTTAATCTTTCTCTTTCTCTTTCTCTTTCTCTTTCTCTTTCTCTTTCTCTTGCTCTTGCTCTTTCTTCTCTTGCGCTTGCGCTTGATTTTAATATTGCTGTTTGTAATTCGAATTCTTTTTCTTTTCCTGGTTTTGGTATAATTCTTCCTTTTCCTGGTATATATAATGGTAATGTTCCTGATGGTGATAAAAATGTTGTTAATCTTTCTCTTTCTCTTTCTCCTCTTTCAAATGAATTTAATACTGCTTTTTGTAAGTTAAGGTCGTCATTATTTTTTTGTATTTGTCTACTTGAATGTAATGCTACTTGTAATTCTTGCTCACAATAAGGACATGTTGTATATCCATCATCAGAATAAATTTGGTTACAATTATTACAATTCTTTCCATCAAACTGTTTTCTTACTTTTCTTACTTTTCTAGAACGACTAGGTTTTCTTACTTTTCTAGAACGACTCGATTTTCTTACTTTTCTTGAGCGACTAGGTTTTCTTACTTTTCTTGAGCGACTAGGTTTTCTTACTTTTCTAGAACGACTAGGTTTTCTTACTTTTCTTGATCGACTTGGTTTTCTTACTTTTTTTAGTCGATGAGTTATCATTTTTTAT
>Ga0209190_1000371_pt1 | contig 32911 bp, 57 predicted proteins | sample M_140205_XF_Meta_FD_187315 | JGI IMG/M metagenome (GOLD analysis project Ga0209190, IMG submission 187315) | Freshwater microbial communities from Lake Montjoie, Canada to study carbon cycling - M_140205_XF_MetaG (SPAdes) (version 2) | ecosystem: Environmental > Aquatic > Freshwater > Lake...
CCGTTTCGCATACGACCGCAATTTAGCACGGGATGGGTTTGACTGCAACGAGGTGGGAAAAATATGACTGGGCCAGCACCAAAACCAAACGAAGTTAAACGCCGAAACGGAAATCCAGGTAAGCGTAAACTTCCAAATTTAACTAATGTGATTGCGCTTCCTCAAATAAAAGAATCCGCACCAGAGCAATTAAGTGATGAAGGTAAAAAGATTTGGGTTGAAATTCGCACAATGGCACCGTGGATTGCAAACACCGATGCCAAGTTGCTTATTGAACTTTGTGAAAAGATGGATAAGAAATACGAACTCCAAGCAAAGTTAAAAGCTAGTGATTATATTCTTTACACCGACAAAGGCTATGCTTATGCCAATCCGTTATTCTCAATGCTTTCAACTGTTGAGAGTGACATCATTAAAATTCTATCGTTGCTTGGATTAACTCCAGCCGATAGGTCAAAACTGGGGGTTGCTGAGGTGAAGGCTCGCGGGAAACTTGAAGAGCTTTTAAGCCAGCAAAAAAAGAATGGCTGAAAATAATTCTTGGCCCCCGCGTTGGCTAACGCCAGTTACAGAAGAAGAACAAGATTTAGGTGATGGCGATTTATACGCCAATTTTGCCGAGGCAGTTTGCCGAGTTACAAAAGATTCAGTTGCATCTCCTGCTGGTAAGTTACTTATTCTTCGCCCGTGGCAAAAACAATTACTTCGTCACGCATTAGCAAGGCGCGAAGACGGTAGATATAAACATAGAACCGCTTTAGTTGGAATGGCACGGAAACAAGGTAAGTCTGCATTAGCTGCTTCAATGGGTCTTGCTGGTTTAACTCTTGGCGGTAATGGTTCAGAAATTTATTCTTGCGCTGCCGACAGAGACCAAGCACGAATTGTATTTGGAACTGCAAAGCGAATGATTGAAATGGATGAAGAACTTTCATCTATGTTTACTCTTTATCGTGATGCAATTGAATTCAAAAATAAAAATTCAGTTTACAGAGTTCTATCTGCCGAGGCTTATACAAAAGAAGGTTTGAATCCTTCGCCTTTAGTTATCTTTGATGAAGTCCACGCACAACCATCGTGGGATTTGTGGAACACTCTTTCACTTGCAGGTGGCGCTCGCGCCGACTCATTACTTTTTGGAATCACAACAGCTGGTGTTAAAACTTCTGCCAACGGTCAAGATTCATTATGTTATTCGCTATATCAATATGGACAAAAAATTGTTAAAAAAGAAGCCGAAGATTCCTCATTCTTTTTTGCGTGGTGGGAACCTGTTAAACCAGAAGGAGACCACAGAGACGAATCTCTTTGGGAAGAAGCTAATCCTGGCTTAAACGATATTTCCGATTTAGAAGAAATGCGCTCGGCAGTATTGCGAACACCCGAAGCAGAGTTCCGAACAAAAAGAATAAATTGTTTTGTTAGCACTTCGGTTGCTTGGCTGCCAACAGGCTCTTGGGAAGCAATTGAAGATAAAGATAGATTTCCTGAACCACAAGAAGAAGTTATCCTAGCTTTTGATGGTGCTTTTTCAAACGACTCCACAGCTTTAGTTATGTGGTTACTCGGTGGAGAAAAACCACATCTGATGGTTGTTGGAATATGGGAGCGACCAGACGATGCAGAACAAGGATGGCATGTACCAGTTGCCGAAGTCGAACAAACAATTATTGACACAGCAAGAGATGGCAGATTCCAAGTTAGAGAAATCGTTTTCGACCCCGCAAGATGGCAACGAACTTTTATGGTCTTGGATGAACAAGGATTACCAGTCGTGGCATATCCAAACTCGGCAGAGCGTATGGTGCCAGCCACTCAAAAGTTTTACGAAGCAGTTGTTAATCAATCCTTCACTCATGATGGCGATGAACGCCTTGCTCGCCACATCTCCAACTGCGTTACCAAACAATCTTCAAGAGGATTGATGGTGGCAAAAGCATCTTCACGGCGTAAAGTGGATGCTGCTGTTGCATCAATTTTTGGCTATGACAGAGCAACGCAACCGCCAGCGCCGAAACTTCCAGTTTCACGCTTCTTCTCGGTTCAACTTTAGGAGCAAAATGAAAAGACTTGATGCAGGATTAGTTGCCGAAGTAGCTGGCGTTCTAATGGTTGCTGGTGGTCTTGCAATGGTTTCAATTCCAATCGCGTTAATAGCGGTGGGGTCATTTCTAGTATGGGTAACAGAGAAGGCTGAATAATGAGTTTATCAAAACGATTAAGAATTGCAGGAGACAAACGAGCAATCAATCAATATGTTGAACCGTTGATTCCTGGCAGACCTGCTTATTCTTCAGTATCAGGTATTGATGTAAATGCTGACTCAGCAATCCGAATGTCAACAGTTTATGCTTGCGTTCGTTTGCTTGGAGACACAATTTCATCGCTTCCTCTTGGTGCTTATGTGCGCCGTGGTCGCAATAGAATTTCTTACTCTGCTGTTTATGGTGAAACTCCTGCTTGGGTAAACCGACCTAACCCAGAAGCATCTCGTTTAGAATTCTTTGAACAAGTTTTAGCATCACTTAATCTTCACGGTAACGCATACATTTTGACAGTTCGTGATGATATGGGTGATATTTTTGAACTTTATTGTTTACATCCAGACGATGTTCGCATTGAGCGTTTGGCAATTAACGAACCTATCATTTACAAAATGCGCGATGCTTATGGAAACTTCTCACGCATTCTTACAAAAAATGATTTAGTTCATATCCCAATGTTTAGATTACCTGGTTCTTTATACGGACTTGGCCCTATCTCGGCAGCTCGTTTAACTGTTGGTGCCGCAATGGCAGCTGATACTTATGCTGCTTCTTATTTTGGAAATGCTGCAAATCCTGGTGGAGTAATTCAAGTTCCAGGTGAACTAACCGAAGAACAAGCAATGGATATTGGTCGCGATTGGAATGTGACTCATACTGGCCCTTATCGCGCTGGTAAGATTGGCATTCTTTCAGGTGGAGCAGAGTTCAAACCATTAACACTAAATGCCTCTGACAGTCAATTGTTAGAATCCAGAAGATTCAATGTTGAAGATATTGCTAGACTTTTCCGCGTACCTATTTCTTTACTTGGTCATCCAGTAGCGGGAGCGATGTCATTTGCATCTGTTGAAGCCCAGAATTTATCTTTTGTCCAGCACTCACTTCGCCCATTGCTTGAGCGTTTAGAACAAGCACTATCAGCTTTATTGCCTGAACCAGATGGCTTTATCAAGTTTAATCTTGATGCGCTTCTAAGAGGTACCACTATCGAGCGTTTTGATGCCTATACAAAAGGATTGCGCGAAGGATTTTTGTCTCTTAATGATGTTAGGGCGACTGAAGATTTATCGCCTCTAGGAGAGGCTGGAGACCAATACAGGGTGCCTTTGCAAAACATTGATGCAGCTGATGCTAAAGATGTTGGACTTCAATTACGAGCTGACATTGCAGCCAAGTTAATTCAAGTTGGATTTGACCCTAAAGCTGTTACAGATGCAGTTGGGTTGCCAACAATGGCTCACACAGGATTACCTTCAAGTCAGTTACAACAAATTTCAACAATTGACCCAGCAAATCCATCTTCTGCTTATGAGGTCAATTCCCGTGAAGCTCGTCAAGATAATCCATCAATGATTGTTCAGGTTCCAGAACCAACCGTCAATGTGGCTGCACCTAATGTAACAATTGAACCAGCGATGGTAATGCTTGAATCTCCTTCCGTAAATGTTGAAGCACCAAATGTCACCGTAGATGCACCAACTGTAAATATCACAAATACAGTTGAACGCAAGCGAGTTCGCAAAAAGGTTATCCGCGATAAGGAAGGTCGCATTGATGAAGTTATCGAAGAGTTTGTAGAAGGTGATAACTAATGGCAACTGGTCTAAGCAGTTATTTAGCAAATAAATTTATGGATGCAGTCGGCAATGCTTCTTCATATTCAGCCGCCAATGTTTATGTAAAATTACACATTGGAGACCCAGGTTCGGCTGGAACTGGTAATCCCGCTACGGAAACAACTCGAAAAATTGCTTCCTTTGGTGCATCTTCAGCTGGAGCATTAACTTCTGATGCAGATGTAACTTGGACAAACATTTCTGGCTCTGAAGATGCAACTCACTTCACCGCTTGGGATTCTTTAACAACTGGTAATTTTTTATTCTCAGGAGTAATTACTGGTAATGCTTATACAGCAGGAGATACTTACACAATTCCAACAGGGTCATTAGTAGTTTCGCTAACTGTAGCGAGCTAAAATGGCTCAATTTATCCTAGACACTTCTGAACTTGATACTGATGTTTTAGGGCCAATTGTTTTTGCAACTGCATCATCAGATTTATTAAGTCTTAATGGTGCTGCAACTTCAACTGTAACTGATGTTGTTGGAGCATTAGCAGAATTAGGCTCATTGGTAGCAACTGCAAATGTGCCCACATCTGATGTTGGTCTTTCAAGCAATAGCGGAAAATTTTATTTTGCTCAACCAAACTTTGCAAAAGTAGTTGAACCTAAAATAAAAATCAATATCGTTTCAAGCAAAGTAATTTCTAATTTATTAGGAATAAAATCAACTGCAATATCGCAAATTGATTTTTCTATTATGGAAGATGATGCAGAAGTTTTGCTTCTGATTTAGGATAAAATGCCATATTTTATATCTGATAAACAAAGTGATTGTTCTGGTTGGGCAGCAGTTAAAAAAGAGACTGATGGTTCTTATACAACAATTGGATGTCACGAAACAAAACAAGATGCAATAGACCAAATGGTAGCAATTTCTATTTCTGAGCAAATGGAGCCAGGTGGTGAAATAAATATCCGTGCAGTAAATTTAAGCGTTCCATCGTTTATTCGTGATAATGCAAAGCGTGGATTGAAATACTATGAAGATGGTTTGGGTGGGGATGGATTAGTAGCAGCCACAATCACGGCAGCAAGAGATATGGTTGCTGGACAAATAACAGAATCAAAAATTAGGAAAATGGCACCCTGGTTTGCCCGTCATAAAGTTGATGGTCAAGCTCCTTCAAACAAAAATCCATCTGATGCAGGTTATCCAGGAGCAGGTCTAGTGGCTTGGCTTTTATGGGGTGGAGATAGTAATTTTTCAGATAGAGCGCAAAATTGGGCGCAACGCAAAATTGATGCTCTTAATGCAGAAGAAGAATCAAGGAGAAAAATGAAGAATACCGAGCGCCGCACCTTTACCGTGCGCGATGTTGAAGCGCGACAGGCTGAAGATGGCAAGATGCGTTTAGCGGGTTATGCAGCAGTTTTTAATCAAGCAAGTCTTCCTTTACCATTTAAGGAAACTATTGCTCCAGGTGCCTTTCGCAAAACTTTAAGCGAAACGCCAGATGTTCGTCTTCTTATCAATCACGAAGGATTGCCATTGGCTCGTTCAAAAAATGGCACATTAACTTTAACTGAAGATGAAAATGGATTATATTTTGATGCAGAGTTAGCAGATACAAGCGAAGCTCGCGACCTTTATACATTGATTGCGCGAGGCGATATTGACCAAATGAGTTTTGGGTTTCGAGTAATACGACAAAAATGGAATGAAGATAGAAGTGTTCGTGTTTTGACAGAGGTTTCATTAGCAGATGGCGATGTTTCCGTTGTGACTTATCCTGCTTACCCAACAACTACTGTTGAGGCTCGCGAACAATTACGCAAGGCTATTAGTGCAGTTAAAGAAGGTCGCGAAGTTACTGGCGAATCTTTGACAGTTCTAAAAACAATTTTTAACGACCTTAATGAAGGTCACGATTACGTAATGCGAGCTGTTGAAATGATGGCTCTTTTGACTGGTAATGGCGCGTATGAAGAAGAATCTCGTTCAGCAGTCGGAGATTATGTTGAGTGGGATTCCAGCGGTGGTTCCGCAAAGGGTCGCATTGAACACATAATGGAAGAAGGTGTGCTTGGCATCCCTGGAACAGAGTTCAGCATTACTGCCGAAGAGGATGACCCAGCTGTTTTAATTCGTGTATATGAAGAATATCAAGATGGATACCGCGCAACAGAAACTTTAGTAGGTCATAAAATGTCTGAATTGCGTGATATTGAAGCGTTGCCTGAAGCAACTGACGAATCTTCTCGAAAAATCTCGCTACGCCTAGCGCAAGCGATTGTTAATAATACAAAATAAATTTCTGCAAGCAATCTTGCAGAGCGAAGTCGGAGCGAGTCTTGCACCCTTTATGTGCCGCAAGTAGCATCGCCACCACCTCAACAATTTCCAACAAACTCATTAGGAGCTAATAAATGTCATTTCTTGACAAAGTAATTGAGCGCCGTGATGCAGTTAAGGTTGAAATGGATACAGTTCTCGAAGCAGTAGCAGCTGAGAACCGTACCGACCTAACTGCCGAGGAAACCGAAAAGGTTGATGCCCTCGTAGAAGAATCACGCTCACTAGATTCAAAGATTGAAAAATTAAAAGCACAAGCAGATGCCGATGCTAGAGTTGCAGAAGTTCGTGCATCCGTAGCTGAAGTTGCAATGCCAAAGGTGGGCGGCGCAACCGTTACACGCGAAGCACGCACATATTCAGCAGCAGGTGATTCTTCATTCGTGAAGGATGCTTTCAATGCACAATTCAAAAACGATTACAACGCTAACGAACGCCTCGCTCGCCACATGCGCGAAGAAGCAATTGAACGCCGCGATATCGGAACTGCACAATTTGAAGGTCTTGTTGTTCCACAGTATTTAGTTGACTTAGCAGCACCTCTTGCTCGCGCTGGTCGACCATTTGCTGATTTTGCAACAAACAAAATGACTCTTCCTGCTTCAGGAATGACCCTGAACATAAGCCGCATGACTACAGGAAGTTCAACAGCAGTTCAAGTTACGCAAAATGATGCAGTATCAGAAACAGATGTTGACGATACTCTTCTAACTATAAATGTGCGCACAATTGCTGGTCAGCAAGATATTTCCCGTCAAGCAATTGAACGCGGAACTGGCATTGATACATTTGTAGTTGCTGACTTGATTAAGTCTTGGCATACCACTCTTGATTCACAAATCCTTAATGGCGCTGGTACTGCTGGCACACTTAAAGGTCTTCGTGCTTCAGGTGGAAATGCTGTAACTTTCACAGCAACAACTCCTACAGTTGCATTGCTTTATCCAAAACTTGCTGATGCAATTCAGCAAATTCAAGCAAACGCATTTGTTGCACCAACTCATTTCGTTATGCACCCACGCCGCCTAGCATTCTTAATGGCAGGTGTTGACAGCACAAACCGACCATTAGTTCTACCAGCAGCAAACGGTGGAATGAATGCAGTTGGAGTTGGTGTTGGAGCTTCTCAATATGGAAACTCTGGATACCAAATGCTCGGTCTTCCAATCATTACAGATGCAAGCATTGCAACTAACTATGGTGCTTCAACTAACCAAGATGAAATCTATGTTGTAACAGCTGGCGAAGCCCATCTTTGGGAACAACCAGGTTCACCTTTCTCATTGCGTTTCGATGCAACAGGAGCAGGAAACCTTACAATCAAGTCTGTTGTTTATGGCTATGCAGCATTCACAGCAGAACGCTATCCTCTAGCCGCTTCAATTATCAGCGGTACAGGTTTAGCGGCACCAACCTTCTAGTTTAGAAGGCAATCATTGTGTAGGGCGGGTAAGGCTCCCCCGACTTGCTCGCTCTACACTTCTAATTCGGGGGAATTATGAAAACATCGCACAAAGTTTCAATAGGTTCTTGCGACCCAGGTATGGTAAATGGAGCTTTTGCTTATCGTTTAATTCAACTTGTTCAAGCTCGTTCAGAACGACTTGGTTCATTTGTTAGGGTAAAGGGTTCTGGACTCTTATCAAAACAACGCAATCGTGTTGTAAAACAATTTTTAGAAAATACAACATCTGATTGGTTATTGTTTTTAGATAGTGATGAACAATTATCAATTGAAGCATTCGATGCCTTAATTGCAACTGCTCACGATAAAGAACGACCAGTTGTAGCAGGATTGGTGTTTGCGGGATTTGGAGTAGTGGGAGCGCCTTATCCAAAACCAGTACCAGCAATTTTTCAAGATGCACCAGAAGGATTTTTACCTTTATACAACTATGACCGCAATTCAGTTTTTGAAATTGATGCTGCTGGAACTGGTTGTTTGTTAGTACACCGTTCAGTTTTACAAAAAATGCGAGATAACGCAGACCCAAATCAAGGCACGGATTGGTGTTGGTTTTGGGATGGGCCATTTAACGGTGAATGGGTGGGCGAAGATTTATTATTTTGCAGAAGAATAAGAGCATTAGGTTTCCCGATTTATGTAAATACTTCGGCAGTTTTACCCCATCAAAAATCATATTGGATTGATGAAAGACACCATTTCTTATGGAAAGATTGAAAAAGATTTTACGCAAAAAGCGAAAAGAAACTGCAACAGCAACGCCTAACCTTGAGCGAGCAATGTTGCCGAAGGCAGAGAAGAGGATAAAGCGTGGCTCTAACTAACGCCTACTGCACACTCGCGGAATTAAAGGCATCACTTGCCATTACTGATAGCACCGATGACACTCCACTTGAAGCTGCAATTACAGCAGCTAGTAGAAGTATTGATGATTATACTGGGCGCTTTTTCTACCAAGACGGAACTGCATTAGTTCCTGTTTCAAGATATTACACACCAGTTGATGCTTGGACAATGAATATAGATGACATCGTAACAATTACAGAAATTGCTACAGATGAAGATTTTGACCAAACATACGCAACAGTATTTGCAACAAGTGATTATTTAGTTGAACCAATAAATAATCCTCGCCGTGGTTGGCCCTACTCAAGATTATTGGCAATAGGTCGTTACATATTTCCTTATTCCTTGCCTCAATCTGTTAGGGTAAAAGGAATATGGGGATACCCGTCAACGCCAGCCGAAGTAAATATGGCAACCTTAATTCAAGCATCAAGATTATTTGTGCGCCGTCAGTCTCCTTTTGGAATTGCTGGTTCACCAGAATTAGGAACGGTTAGGTTGACATCTCGCCTAGATGCAGATGTAGAAGCGCTACTTAGACCGTTTCGTAAAAATAATGGATTGGCAAAATAATGGTGCCAAGTACGGTCAGGGATGGTCTAAAGACTCGTTTAGCAACAATAACTGGATTGCGCTCTTATGATTTAATCCCAGATGTTGTTACGCCACCTTGCGCTATTGTTGGACAATTAGATTTCACATTTGATATTGATAATGCCAGGGGTTTAGACCAGGCACAACTTGATGTTTATGTGATAGTACAAAGATTTTCTGAAAGAGCTGGTCAAGATAAATTAGATGCTTACCTATCTGGGTCTGGAGCTAGTTCAATCAAGACAGCACTTGAAGGAGACCGTACATTAGGGGGAGCAATAAATACTTTGAGAGTTACGGGTGCCGAAGCTGGTACTTATGAATCTCAAGGAGTCCAGTTTATCTCGTACCGCTATCGCCTCACACTTTGGGGATAAGGAGAAAATATGATATTTACAGTAACCTCAGAAGCAGAGGTTTGCGGAAAAGTAAAAGGTGATTCACTCACCGAAAAAGAATTGCTTGAAGCAGGTGCCAACATTGATGCTCTCATTGCTGGAAACCATATCAAGGCAAATACAGGAACACCAATAATTAAGCCAGCAACCCAAGAAGGAGCTATAAACTAATGGCACGCATAGTATTAACAGATTCTAAGGTCACAATCAACTCAGTAAATTTGAGTGACCATATTGCAAGCGTTACAATTAACACATCAACTGATGTCGTAGAAACTACAGCTTTTTCTTCAACTGGCGCACGGACAAGAGTAGCTGGATTGTTAGATAATTCTGTAACTTTGGAATTCCATCAAGATTTTGCCACATCAAGCGTTGAACAAACAATTTATCCATTATTGGGTACTGCAACAACTATTGTTTGTTCACCTACTTCAACCGTTAGTGCAACCGCACCGTCATATTCATTTAGCGCATTAGTTTCAGAATGGACACCATTAAACGGTGGCGTTGGAGAATTGGCAACTGCATCTGTAACTTGGAATATAACAGGAGCTATCACAAAGGCGTACTCATAATATGGCAAGATTAGTTCTAACAAATGCTTATATTGTATTTGGTACAAATAATGATTTATCTGACCATATTGGGAACATAAGTCTAAATACCAGTTATGATATTGTGGAAACAACGAGTTTTGGAGATACCGCGCGAAAGCGAATTGCGGGCCTTCAAGATAATTCTGCAACTTTTGAATTTCACCAGGATTTCGCAACATCAAGTGTTGAGCAAGTAATTTATCCTTTGCTCGGTACAGCTGTTGCCTGTGAAATGCGTGCAGTTAACGCTGCTGTATCAACAACAAATCCAAAGTATTCATTTTCAGTTTTAGTCTCGGAATGGACTCCGCTAAATGGCGGTGTTGGAGAACTAGCAACTGCATCTGTAACTTGGCCCATTAGCGGCGCAATAACCAAAGCAACATCTTAATCAAACTAGGGGGAAAATAAAATGGATGGTTTATTAGTAAAAGTAAAAACAACAGATGGAATTGATGAGGCTTATTCTTTAAGACCTCGTATCATCGTTGACTTTGAACAAAAATTTGGTAAAGGTTTGGCAAAGCTCATTGGAGAAGAACAAAAACTTGAGCATATCTATTATTTAGGTTGGCTTTGCCTTCGTAATAATGGAAAAATTGTTAAACCCTTTGGCCCTGAATTCTTGGATACATTAGTTTCAGTATCTTTGGAGACAGACCCAAATTTAGAATCCACAGAGACTCTTTAACATATAGTTTAGCCGCTATCTCTGTGGAGACTGGGCTTGACCCAATTAGCCTTTTGGATGCCCCTGATGGCATCCTTGAGGCAATTGTCATCTACTTGAAAGAACGAGCGAAGGCGCGGAATAAATAAAAGTGGATACTCCTACTTATAGAGTTGTAATGCAAGGTTTAACCGAAGACATTATGGCACTTGAAAGATTCGCGCCTGACCTCAAACGAGAATTAAACAAATCAGTAAAAAGTATTTTAGCTCCAATAGTTCTTGAAGCAAAAGGTTACTTGCCAGAGAATAGCGAAATACATCCCTCTGGTTGGGGTAAGGGTAAAACTGAAAAGTTTACTAAAGTTGGCCCATTGATGGAGAATCAAACCAGAGGTTTCATTGGTTATGATGCTGGAAAAGCCAAAGCAGGTATTAAACAAACAGCAGCAACATCAAAGAAAAATGGTACTGGGTTTAGAAATACTTATGGCGTTGTTCAGCGCGACCCAGCTGGAGCTATATTTGAAACAGCGGGTCGTGGTAGTGGCAAAAGCAGAAGAAGAACTGCCGCAAGTCGTTCCCGCAATCCAAATGCCTCAAGAGATTTCATAAAAACAATTGAAGATAAACATAAAAAACTTCCAACAGCAATGCACCAGGGTAAAGATAAAGGTCGCGCTGTTATTAGAGCTGTTGACAATAACCGCTACGCAGCACTTGAGCAGATAAAAAATGCAGTTGCGAGCGCAAGTTGGAAAGCGCAAAGGCAGATTGATAAAATTATAGCGAACCGAGAGGTGTAAACGATGTCAATTATTGAACGCATTATTACCGTTTACAACGACAAAGGTTCCAAACAAGCTCTTAAAGACCTTAAAAAATTAGAAAAACAATTTGCTGCTGCTGGTAAAAAAATTGCCAAAGCATTTGCAGCAGCAACCGTTGCCACAGCTGCCTTCGCTGTTAAAGTCGGAGTAGATGCTGTCAAGGCAGCAATGGAAGACCAAAAATCTCAAGCATTACTTGCCAATACATTAAGAAATACAGTTGGCGCAACCGATGCCGCAATTGCTTCAGTAGAAGATTACATAACAAAACAACAAAAATTATTTTCAGTAGCCGATGATAAACTTCGCCCAAGTTTGGCGGCATTGACTGCTGCAACAATGTCAATTACAGAAGCACAAAAACTTCAAAATGTTGCATTAGATATTGCTGCCGACCGAAACATTGATTTACAAACAGCATCAGCCCTGCTTGCTAAAGGTTACAACGGGAATCTTACTGCATTAAAAAAGTTATATCCACAAATTTCAAATACAATTGTAAAAACTAAAGATTTTAATGCAGCCTTAACTTTAGTAGCAGCAACATCTAAGGGTGCAGCAGCAAAGGCAGCCGACTCATTAGCTGGAAGACTTGAAGGATTAAAATTAGCATACGGTGAAGTTCTTGAAACTTTAGGTTATGCCTTAATTCCTGTTATTCAAGATTTTATTAAATATATTCAAAATGATATTTTGCCATTGTTAGATGCTTGGATGAGCGCAAATAAAGATAAAGTAGCAGCCTCATTAAAAAATATATTTGATAATTTAATAAGCGTTTCAAAAGCAGTATTTGACTTTTTTGATTTTATATCAAGGAACATTGAAACAGTAAAAGTATTTGGTGCTATTTTAGCTGGTTTATTTGTAGGCACAAAAGTTCTACTGGGTATAATGGCGGTAACAGCAGCAGTAAAACTTTTGGCAGCAGCATTTATTACTACATCAGCGGCATCAGCCACAACCGCAATTTCAGTAAGCGTGATTACAGCTGGAGCAGCTGCATTAGCTGGACTAGCTGCATCAGCTGCATTCTTAGTTTTGATAAATGATGTTCAAAAATCAACCTTAAAATTAGGAGATTCAACCGAAACTGTTTTAGATAAATTTAATGCCTATAAAGAATCTTTAAGAAAAACCATTCCAATAGTCACTAAATTAAATAAAACACAATTGGATGCTGCAAAAAAATCAGCATTAGATGCAAAAGATGCTGCTAAAAAACTTGCAGAGAGAATTCAAGCTGAAACGGTATTAGCACAACTTAAAAAACTGGGTGTTACTACAAAAGAAGCTGACGCAATTCAACTTGAAGCAGCAAGACAAAATCTTGTTAAACAAGGTCAACGCTTAGATGCTGAAAAAGAATTAGCAATTCTTGCTGTTATGGAAGCTCAATTTAGATTAAATGAAACAACTCAGCGTTATTCTGACCTTCTTCAAGTTCTTGCTGACCAAAAGATTTCCAGCGAAGAAGTTGCAATTTTATCTGCCAAGTGGGGAATCACTCGCGACCAAGTATTGCTTTACATAACAAGCATTTACGCAGTTGCCGATGCCAAGATTTCAGATGATGAAATAAATGCTCTTGCTATGAGTTGGGGAATTACCCGCTTACAAGCATCTCAATACTTAGATTTTTTCAAAGCATTAAATGATGGCAAACTTGATGCAACCGAAATTGAAAATCTTAGACTTAAATGGGGTTTAACAATCCTGCAAGTTCAAGATTATGCCAAAAAAGTAACTGCTGGTACTGCAATCTCTCCAAGTTGGTCGCTTCCAGGTATGGATGCAGCCGATGGTTGGGATAAAGCTCTTGAAGCATTCAATAAGTATCAAAAAGCTCTTGGCAATAAAGTAACTGTAACTGGCGGTGGCACCACCACCACTACTACTACTAATGCAGCTGGCGATGCAGCCGCAAAAGCAGCAGCCGATGCAAAAGCTAAAGCCGATGCCGAAGCAGCAGCAAAAGCCGCATCAGACCTTGCGGCGGCAGCAGCGGCAGCGGCAGCAGCAGCGGCGGCAGCGGCAGCAGGAGCAGCCACACAAGCTGGAGCAGTAATTACAGCCATACCAGGAATGGGCGCTGTAAGTCGTGGCGAGTATTCAACACCAAACATTCCTACACTTTCCCCAACAGCAGCAGGATTAGGCGATAGTGGTAGAAATGGCATCGTTTACAATGTAACGGTGAACAATGCTGGCTCAACAATCTCTTCAGGTGATTTGACACAACAAATTCGTAATGAATTATTAGGATTACAAAGCAATGGTCAAGTAAGTTCTAGATTCCAAACTTTGGCTATCTAAATGCCTTCATATCCATATCATCTTGGCGTACAAATAGATTTTGCGAACGGGCCTAGCTTTGGCAATCCTCTTTTGCTTGATGACCCTTCAACACCTCTTGGCGTGGGAATCTTGGCAGATTTGCCAGCAGATGTTGTAGATGTTTCAGATATAGCTTTAACAGTTTCAACTCGCAGAGGTCGAAATCGTATTCTTAACAAGTTTGAAGCAGGTTCGGCAACTGTAATTTTGCAAGACGATAACGGTGACTGGAACCCAGCCAACATAAATTCTCCGTACTATGGCAAATTGATTCCGCTTAGAAAAATTCGTATTTGGATTGAAGATTTAAGTATCAATACAAAATACTATTTATTTTCTGGGTATATTACTTCTTATGTAAACAATTACAAATTAGGTTTTGACGATACATCTTCGGTTACAATTTCCTGTGTTGATGGCTTTAGACTTCTAAGTAATATCCAAATCGCATCAGTACCGCTTGGAGTAGTTAATCAATACTCAGGTGAGCGCATTGATACTTTGTTAAATCTTGCTGATTGGCCCGTTTCACAAAGAGCCATTTCAACGGGGAGTTCCTTAATGCAAGTTGACCCAGGCACAACTAGAAATTTGTTAGATTCCATTCAGACCGTAGAAAATAGTGAATTTGGTGGTTTTTGGATTGATGCTCAAGGTAATGCTCATTTTGAAAGTCGCACCGAAATCATCCAAGCTGCCGATGCTGTAATTTGGACTTTTTCTGATACTGGTACAGATATACCTTATTCTGGAATTGAACTTGCTAATGACGATACAGTTGTAACCAATGATGTTACTGTCACTAGATTAAATGGCACGCCTGTTAATGTTCAAGATGCCACCAGTATTACTACCTATTTTACCCATTCTGGAATTCGTGAAGGTATTTTAGTCCAAACAGATGCCGAATCATTGGATATGGCAACTTTAATTCTTAATGCTCGCAAAGATGCCGCCGTGCGTATGGACTCAATAACCTTACGCTTGGATGATGTGAGCGTTACAGATGACCGCTTTGATGCAGCTTTAGGTGCTGAGTTCTTCCAACTTATCAATGCAACTAAAACTGTTCCAGGTGGTTCCACAATTACCAAAGAACTATTCATACAAGGTCTCCAACACGACATAACCCCTAGTTCTTGGAGCTTAAAGATACTAACCGCTGAACCCATTATTCAAGGGTTTTTGCTAGACTCAACCGTGCAGGGAATTTTAGATTCAACCGCAAATGTTTTAGCCTATTAACAAGGAGAAATAATGAGTAAACAAAGTTTTGTCACGGGTCAGGTTCTTACCGCCGCACAAATGACAACTCTGCAAGCCAACGATTACAACCAAACAGTTTCAACTAAGACAACTTCTTATGTTTTGGTGGCAACTGATGCTGGCACAAATGTTGAGATGAATGCTGCTGGTTCAACAACGATAACAGTAAATACTTCATTATTCTCTGCTGGCGATACTTTAACTTTAAGTAATAAAGGCGCTGGAGTCTGTACCGTAACTGCTGGTACTGCCACAGTTTCAACAGCTGGCGTATTAACAATGAATCAATATGAAAGCGGAAGACTTTATTTTATATCGGCAAGTGCAGCTGTTTGGTATGGTTCAACAGGCTCAGGTGGAGACTTAACTGCCATAACAGGTGGAACAGGTATATCCGTCACATCTGGAACTGGCCCTGTTCCTACAGTTGCAATTGATACTGCTACTACTGTCGATAAGACCACAGCTCAGACTCTTACCAACAAGACTTTAACAACACCTATAATTTCAAGCATAAGCAATACTGGCACTCTTACATTACCTACAAGCACAGATACATTAGTTGGTAGAGCTACAACAGATACTCTTACCAATAAAACCTTTGATTCAGCTGGAACAGGTAACTCATTTAGCATTAACGGAAACGCCATAACATCAAATACTGGCACGGGTGCAGTCAATGTCTTGGCTACCTTACCTACCTTTGGCGCTACTGGTGTTAAATTTTCAGGTTCTACTTCAGGTACTACTACTGTTCTTTCAGGAGCAACTGCTGGTACTTCAGTACTAACACTTCCTGTTGCTACAGATACTCTTGTCGGTAAAGCAACAACAGATACTTTAACCAACAAAACTCTTACTGCTCCACTTATCAACCTAGCCTTTAATGCTCAAACAGGAACTACATACACTCTTGTTGCTGCTGACTCAGGCAAATTGGTATCACTATCTAACGCCGCTGCTATTACTTTAACCTTACCAATTTCAACATTTGCAGCAGGTGAACAAATAAACATTATTGCAATCGGTGCTGGTCAAGTAACATTGGCTGCTGCAAGTGGTGCTGTTATTGTTTCAACAGGTGCTACTGCTTCTGCTCCTAAACTTAGAGTTCAATACTCAGCAGCAACTATCATCTGTCAAACAGGTGGTGCTACTCCTACATTCTATGTGGTTGGTGACCTTTCCTAATGACACCAATTCTAGGAATTATGGCGAGTCAGATAAGTGGGCATCTCTACGCCCCTACTGGCTCTATGTTTCATATTTCTACTACTACCTTGAGTACGGCTGCTGCAACCGTTACTTTTTCATCTATTCCTGCTGACTATACTCATTTGCAAATTAGAGCAATGGCAAAAGTAACTGGAACATCTACGCCTTCGGTTGCCGTTAAATTTAATAGTGATGCGGGAGCAAATTATAGAAACCATTATCTCTATGGCGATGGCAGTTCTGTTGTGGCTGGAACTGCTGCCAGTGGCAATGCTGCGGTTATTGCAAGCGATTTTGAAGGCGCAAATGTATTTGGAATTGTAGTCTTAGACATTTTAGATTACGCAAACACAAATAAATATAAAGTTACAAGGTCATTGAGTGGTAAAGATAATAATGGTGATGGGTGGGTCATATTGCGAAGCGTACTTTGGACAAATTCAAGCGCAATTTCTCAAATTGATTTAACTGATGCAGGTGGGCAAAATTTTAAGACCTATTCATCCTTCTCACTTTACGGAGTAAAATAGTATGGCTGATACAGTAACCTACACTCCCATTGCCACCTATACTTTGCTTGCTGATACAGCAACTATAGATTTTACTTCTATCACAGGTACATATAAAGATTTAGTATTAGTTGGTGCAGACATTCAAACCGATAATACTGGTTCAAGTTACAACGCGGTGCAAATTAAACTCAACAATGACACATCTAACCTTTATTCTTTTACATCTATTGAAGGTAATGGCACAACAGCAACATCAAACAGGGATAGCAATGACCGTTTATATGTTGGCTTTGCCCCGCAAACCTCTGCCACTACTAAAGGCAATCTTATTATGTCGTTGATGGATTACTCAAATACAACTACTTACAAAACTGTTTTAACTAGAAGCAACGCAGCCGCTTTTGGAACGCAAGCAAGAGTTTCACTTTATCGTTCAACTTCTGCCATTACTCAAATTACTGTTTTCTTTACTGGAACAGTCAAATACAAAACAGGAACAACCTTTTCACTCTACGGGATAGGAGCCTAGACAATGGCTATTACAACTAACAACCTTATCTCTCGCCAGACTGTAGGTAGTGCTGGTGCTGCTTCAGTTACCTTCTCTAATATCCCGCAAGGATTTACTGATTTGAAAATTGTTGCAAGTGCAAGAGTGGATAGTGCCGCAGTTTATGATAATTTAAAAGTAAGTATTAACGGTAGTTCTTCTGCCATCTATTCAGACAGACTTCTTTATGGAAATGGTACCGCTGCTGCTTCTGCTGGTAACTCAAATTCAACTTACGAAGCATTTTTCTATTCAGTAAATTCTAATGCTACTGCAAGTGTTTTTTCTAATGGAGAAATATATTTTCCAAATTATACAAGTGCTAATTACAAAAGTTATAGTATAGATTGCGTAACAGAAAATAATGCTGCTTCATCTGTAACCGCACTTGCCGCTGCGCTTTGGTCAAGTACCGCAGCAATAACTTCAGTAACTTTTACACCTGCTAGTGGAAACCTTGTTGAATTCTCAACCTTCTCCCTATACGGAATATCATCTAACACAACCACCCAAAATACTTCTGTACCTTCTGCAACAGGTGGCGATGTAATCACTACTGATGGTACTTATTGGTACCACCAATTCTTATACTCAGGCACATTCACTCCAACCAAGGCTTTGACTGCTGATTACTTAGTGTTGGCTGGTGGTGCTGCAGGTGGTTATGCTGGTGGTGCTGGTGGCGGTGCTGGTGGTTTTAGATGCACGGTTACAGCAACAGGCGGTGGTGGTTCTTTAGAATCTGCTTTATCTTTAACTGCTCAAGCGTATACGGTTACAATTGGGGCTGGTGGTGCTGGTCAATATAATGTTTCTGTTCCAGGAAATAATGGTAGCAATTCGGTGTTCTCTACTATTACTTCAACTGGTGGCGGTGGTGGAGGTGGTAATGATGGAGCAGTTGCACCAGTAGTAGGTGGTTCTGGTGGTGGTGGTTCATACAATACTAACGGTGCATTGGGAACTGCAAATCAAGGTTATCGTGGTGGCAATAGTAGCGTTTCTGGATATGCTGCTGGCGGTGGCGGTGCTGGCGCTGTTGGTGCAAATACTAGTGGAACTATAGGCGGTGCTGGCGGTGCTGGAGTTGCATCAACAATAAGTGGTTCGTCTGTAACTCGAGGCGGTGGCGGTGGTTCATACGGTGGTGCTGGTGGTGCTGGCGGCTCAGGCGGTGGCGGTGCTGGCGGTGGTACTGGAACTGCTGGAACGGCTAATACAGGTGGCGGCGGCGGTGGCAATGCAGCAAACGGCGGTTCAGGAATAGTAATTGTGAGGTACGCAGTATGAGTCATTACGCTCAGATAGAAAATGGAACAGTAACTCAAGTTATCGTTGCTCACTCAAAGGCTTGGTGTGTAGATGCACTTGGCGGGGAATGGGTACAGACAAGTTATAACACATACGCAGGAGAACACACTCTTGGCGGTACTCCGCTACATAAAAACTATGCAGGTATTGGCTACACATTTGATGGCACAGGCTTTTATGCGCCTCAATGCCACGATGAAGCCACGCTAAATTCAGATACTTATTTATGGGATTGCACTAACGCAGACCACGACATCAAGGAGATAACAAATGACAGTTCCAACTAAGGTAGTAGTGGATTGCTCTACTGGTTTCGTATCAGAGATTCCATTAACCGATGAAGAAATGACTCAACGCGAAGTAGATTCTGCCGCAGCAGCAATAGAAGCAGCAGAACGAGAAGCAGCAGAGGCGGCTAAGGCAGATGCAAAACTCTCAGCACAAGCAAAACTTGCAGCACTTGGACTCACAGGCGAAGAAATCGCAGCACTCGGATAGCGATATTGATTGGGTTAAGCAGAATAAAATGCTTAGAGAATTAAGATGGAAGCAAAGAGGAGAGCCAGTCAAGACTGTCTGGTGGTCTATTTAATTAAGGAAAATTATGCCAATTAGCTCATCGCAAACAAGTGTTGGTACAACCGCAACGCTTTTGGTTTCAGCTGACGGTCAAGCCGAACAAGTAAATTTTCATTCGTCAAGTGGAATAATTTACATTGGCGCTTCAGATGTAACATCTTCTACTGGTTACAAAATGGATAATGGTGATAAGGTAGTTTTACAAAATCACGAAACTCCTATTTATGGGATAACTTCATCTGGCACCGCAACTATGTCCGTTTTGGTAATTAGCAAATGAGCGCAAATGATTGGGCTGGCATAGTTGTTAGTATTTTCACAATTGTTGGAACTTTTATCGCTTCTGTACGATGGTTAGTTAAGCATTACCTATCTGAATTAAAACCCGATGGAAATGGTGGACACAACCTCGAAGGGCGCATTTCTAGGTTGGAATCGCAACTTGAAATAATTATTCAACTTTTAACAAATTCACCAACTAAAACACGCAGGGGAAAAAATGAATCAGCGAAACAAAGTAATTGAATTAGCAACTGCCGAAATAGGATACATAGAAGAACCCACAAATAAAACAAAATATCAAAAAACTGCTCAACCCTGGTGTGGAGCTTTTGTCAATTTCATATTCAAAAAAGCCGAAGTTGCCATCCCAAATTGTGTGTCAACACAAGCAGGAGCATTAGCATTTAAGAAAATTGATAAGTTTCAAGAAGCCGCCAGCGCAACTCCAGAAGTGGGTGATTTAGCTTTTTTTGATTTTCCAAATGATAATTTAGACCGAATCTCACATATTGGAATTGTTGTAAAAGACAATGGTGATGGCACCGTAACCTGCATTGAAGGTAATACTTCATCTGATGTAAAAGGCAATCAGCGCAACGGTGGCGAGGTTTGCCTTAAAATTAGAGCCTATAAAGTTAAAAATCGTGGTAAGTTAAAACCATCCTTGCCAGTATTTGTAGTAGGTTTTGGCAAGCCAACCTTTAAGGAGTAATAATGGATAAAGTTAAAATTGAAGCAATGATTAAGACATATTTGCGTGCTGCCGCTGCTGCTGTTGCAGCTTTGTACTTGGCAGACCCAAGCCGAGCATTGAAAGATTATTTGGCAGCAGGTGTAGCCGCTATCGCTGGCCCTGCACTCAAAGCACTTGACTCTTCAGCAACCGAATTCGGTCGCGGAGCCAAGTAGCAATGAATCGGGGGATTATTCTTGAACAAGCAAAAACTCTCACAAATAATGACAGGCAACAGTCGTATGGCACGCCTCTGTCAAACTTCACTCGTATTGCTAATCTTTGGAGTAGTTATCTTGAAATTGATATAACTCCAGAACAAGCTGCTATGTGTATGGCTTTAGTTAAAGTCAGTCGTAGTATGCAAAGCAAAGAGGTTGATAATTACATTGATGGCGCTGCTTATTTTGCCATTGCGGGGGAGTTATCAAATGGATAAAGATATGATTACTTTTGTTCCGACCAGAGGCAGACCTGATAATGCTTTGGAGCTTCTAAATATCTATAAAGAATTGTCAACCTGTTCTGAACTTGTTTTTATTATTGATTCATCTGACCCAGCCTTAAATGAATACATTGAAAAAGTTGGTTTAGGCAACTCGTACATAGTTGATAATGAAACACGCGGTATGGCTTATCCGCTTAATTATGTATCTAATCGTTATCAGGAATCTGAACGCTATAAATTTTACTGCTTTATGGGTGATGACCACCGACCAAGAACGCACGATTGGGATGGCAAACTAACCCAGGCGATGTCAAAGCCAGCATCATTGGCTTATGCAAATGATTTATTTCAAGGTAAAAATCTGCCCACGATGATTGCAATGACAAAAGCCATTGTTACCGAACTTGGCGGTATGACCCCGCCGAATATGAGGCATCTCTACCTAGACAATTTCTGGCTTCGACTGGGCAATGACCTAGATGCCATAGCCTATTTAGACGATGTGATTGTGGAACACATGCACCCTGTCGCTGGCAAAGCGGCAATGGATGAAGGTTATGCCACCGTCAATGCCAAAGAAGTTTATCTAGCCGACAAAGTTCAATTTTTGCAATATATATCCAGCGCCAAATATCAAGAAGTATTAAATAATCTAAAGGCGCTTCAATGAAGATTTTAATTACTGGTGATGCTGGCTTTGTCGGCAGAGCTTTTAGAAGACATTTAGATTCAAAAATAAACACTATTGTTGGGGTTGATTTAGTTAACGGTTTAGATTGTCGTGATTTTTTTCGTAAAGATAATACAACTTTTGATGTTGTAATCCACTTAGCAGCAATTGTCGGTGGGCGAGTGACCATTGAAGGCAACCCAATGTCGGTTGCCGCTGACCTTGCCATAGATGCAGATATGTTTCAATGGGCGCTTAGAACTAAACCCAAGCACATTGTTTACTTTTCTTCTTCAGCTGCCTATCCAATTTATTTACAAAAAAAGGCTTACAATCAATTACTCTCTGAACGAGATATAAATTTAGAACATATCCGAACGCCAGATTTAACCTATGGCTGGGCAAAGCTATCTGGTGAGATGCTCGCTTCTTATGCCAGAGCCGAAGGCTTAAAGATTTCTGTGTTGCGACCTTTTAGCGGATACGGTTCTGACCAATCACTTGATTATCCATTCCCAACTTTTATTCAACGCGCTAAAGAGCGACTTGACCCATTTTCAGTTTGGGGAAGTGGCGAACAAGTGCGCGATTTTATTCATATTGACGATATTGTGAGAGCCACCTTTGAGTGCATCACAAACGATGTTAAGGTTTTGAACCTCTGCACGGGAAGACCAACTAATTTTATTCAACTTGCTGAGCTATGTATGCTTCAGGCTGGCTACTTGGCACCGATTAAATCCAACAAAGCAAAACCTGTTGGAGTTGAATATAGAGTTGGAAATCCCAGATTGATGCTTGAAGTTTATACTCCAAGAATCTCCCTAGAGGAAGGCATCGCGCAAGCGTTAGCCAACTAAAAATCCCCTACTTCGTTAATGATAACGGAGTAGGGGATTTTTCTAGTTTAATAAATCATTAGGAGTGTTAATACCTTTAGCCCAAGTTGCTATTACTTTACGCTTGATAATTTCTTGAATAAATAATGGAAGTACAATTTCTTTTATAGGTCGTTTGGGCAAAACCATTAAAGCCAACAATGCCCAGAAGCCAAACAGCATTCCCATAACCGACCAAAAGAAAAAGCGCCTACCGCATCCAAAAGCTGTCATTGCAACTAATGGTGCGGCAAGCACATTCCACCAACTCATAGCCAACCCATAATCGGAGCTGGTTGGATGTCTTTAACGATTTCATAGAACTTACCGTTTTCGTGAAGTGAGCCAGCTGTAACCACATAACCATTATGTTTAATATCAATCCCATCGCGTAACTTGCCTGGGAATTTAGAATCAAGTGGCGCTGAATAATAAAGATGAAATCCATCTCCTGTTTTAACTGTAAATGTATCGGTGTTTAATCCATCTAAAGTTCCACCATTACGAAAATCAACATCGTAAACAACCAATCCGCTTGTGGCGCAAGCGATGCCGATATTGAGCAATCTTGATTTAATGAACCAACTCTCTACTAAATCTGGGTCATTGCTTGCCGACTTGTAGCCACTTTTTGCAATCGGAAAGAACGGTGCCTTTTGTCCAGGCTGGCAAGGAAGTACATACCAGCCGCGTTCTGCAAATGAACGAGCCATAGTTGCTGTAGTCATTTCACATACTCCTTTAATGAGTCAATGATTATTTCACTAACGGTCTTACCTTCGGACTTGGCTTTGGCTTTGGCTTGTTGCCATAGCTTTTGTGATACTCGTACTGACCGTGCTGGTTTTGGTGTCATTTGATATTTCCCCTAGCAATAGATGCTGATGTTTCACAATGTATGCAGATGATTATGTTGCCAGTTTTACTAAAAGTACATCCTGATTCAATATCTTTGGCGATTTGTTCGCGCAAGGTGAGTTCGTAATCCATTAGATATTCCTTCATTGCACTCACTTTGTCACCTCTTCAATCAGCTTTTGGCAAGAGCCATAGCCATTGCCTGTCCAACAGATGTCACCCGTTGAGTGCATTAAAACAACTAGGGCGATGAATCCGATGATGCCAATTACAATCCAGCCGCGCATTGTGATTATTTCATACCATTGTTTTTTCATATTAGTTACCTTCCTTGATAATAACTGGAACAGATGTTAAACCAATTTGTATAGCAATTACAGCTCTATGGTGTCCATTTTTAAGATTTAATTCTCCTGATTCAAATTTATCTATTTCTAATGGCGTTTGAATTCCATTTTTGATAATGTCTTGTTTTAATTCATCAAATGTGCCTTGCCAAATACCATTTTTTGATAAATCAAATTCTGTCATTTGACCAATAATTTTGCCACCATATTCGGGATGACTGTGTAATTTTGATAATTTGCTAATTAACATATTACTTACCCTTCTTGATGTTTTTTGTTTCTCTCTTGACAATTTCGCTAATGATTTCGTCAATGCGAACAAGATATTTTTCTCTTTTGTCTTCTGTGGTATTCCAGCTGCCTAATCTTGCATAATAAACTTCAAGACTGGCTTCAAGCGTTTGCGTGCTTATCCCCTGATAATTCATATTAGTTACCTACCTTAACTATTTCAAAAGTTCTATCTGAAGAATCTCCCTTAACCGCAAAACCTTCTTTTGAAAGAACCTCTGTAAATTTTTCTAAAGTTTCTTGACGCTTTTCTTCGTTGCAGTCATACCCATAGACCTTGAAGTAAACGGTGGAACAAAGTTGCCATACGCTGACTCCGCTTGCGATTGATGGGTAGTTCCGACCTGTTGCATCAACATATCTGATGCCGTTTTTCTTAATAAGACCACGAACCTTTGCAGTCGAGATGACTGGCTTATTTCTTCTCATTTTTAGTTACCTGCCTTTGTAAGTAATCCAGCTGCAATAATGCGTTTTTCTAATTCTAAAAAACTTAAATGGCTAAACTGTTCAGGATTGTATTTACGAATCAAGTGCATTTTTGCATCTTTAAGTGAATCAAATTTATTGCCTAAAAATTGACCATCAACTTCTGTGATGTACCAACCACCAGAGCCGCGACCCCATAATTGGCTGGACTCGTATTTTGCAATTCTTTCACCAGTTGATGCTAAGCAATCGTTGTACTCATCTTTTCCGAATGTTACTTTGTTCATTGTCGTACCTTCCTTTAGGTGAGCTACTTGGTTTTCGCCCATACCCCAAAGATAGTTATTGTCCATACACCTGTCAATACATAAGGCAATAATCTTTTATCGGCGTGTCGCGAGTCGGCACGGTGCCTGTCTGAAGGGTGTGCTTAAATACGCCTACCAACTACTAAGGAAGGAACTGGTTATGCAATACATCATATTTGGGGCTGTAATCGCCATCTGTGGGCTTCTATGGGCAATCCTAGAGCTTCAGAACGACCCGCTTGAACAGGCAATAGAAGAGGCAAATGCCTGGGATTCCCAGCAAAAGCGATTGAGGCAGGTGCTTGGAAAATGACCTACCGAGAGAATCTTTTTAGCCTTCACCTATCTTCTTCGGGTGGAATCCATCTCTTCCTAGAAGAGCGCGATGCCAACCTAGACCTTGCTGTTGAAGTGGGTAATGAAGTTGACGGCGGTTTACTAGATGAATTATGCGGCGCATCTGAATTTAGAAATCTGAAAACAAATGAAGGTGCAGATAGTTTAGATAGAATCCGAAGTCAGGTTCCTGATTTCGTTTCCCACATTGCCATTATGTCTTATGACGAAGCATTAAATTTGGCACAAGATTTAATAATGATGGCAAAAACTCAACAAGCATTATTAAAATTATCAACACCAATCCAATCAAAATTACAATTGGTTGAGTAGTGGCAAATCCAAACGGTCGCAAGGGCGCACAATTTGAAACTTCAGTAATGAAGTGGTTGCGGTCGGTTGGAGTATTTGCTGAACGATTAACTAAAGCTGGTGCAAAAGATGAAGGCGATATTGTTTGCATCGTTGCTGGACAAACTTATGTTTTAGAACTTAAAAATAGAAAAAAGATTGACCTTCCCGCTTTTTGGGAAGAGGCGAAGGTCGAAGCAGCTAACTACGCCAAAGCAAGAAATCTCCCAACAACTCCACCTGCTTATGTCATTATCAAACGGCGTAATGCGGGTATTGAAAAATCTTGGGTAGTTGAAGATTTCACGCAATGGATTGAAAGGAAGAGTGGGTGAGAGGTTTTGACTTCACATCAATTCTTCCCAATTTTCCACTTGCGGAATGTCGTAAGGTCGAAGACCCCGACTTGTTTTTTCCAGATGGAAAAGTATCAGAGGCAAACAGTCTCCCAATCGCTCGCAGTATTTGCGAAGGTTGTATTTATCGAAAGGAGTGCTTGGAATACGCGCTCTCATTTGAAATCTTTGACGGTATTTGGGCTGGTACTACACCTGCTCAACGGAAACGAATGGTTGTGAAAACTCGCAATCCTCGTAAGCCATATACCATTGCCTTCAGAATAAGGCAATTAGATGAAATGGGGCGCTCGCCAAAACAAATAGCAGAAGCAGTTGATTGCGATACTTCTTATGTAACTATCGTTCTCAAAAGATTTGCTTCAGCGAAATTGAAAGGAGCAATCCAATCACAACTCAAAAACGAAGAACAATCAAAAGGCTTGCAATCATCATCGCGGTATCAGCAATGACATCAATGGTGGTGAACGCCTTAACAACTTTAACGCCAGCTATTCCTAGTGGTGTGATTTACAAAGAGCGACCTGCAATTGAGCAGGTTAATCCAAAGGAATTAGCAAGAGAATTGCTAACTTCCAAACAATACTTATGTTTTACCAAGTTGGTTGGCAAAGAGTCAGCTTGGAAGAATGCAAAGAATCCGTCAAGTTCGGCGCGTGGCGTTGGACAACTCCTTGCCTCTACCTATCGCAACCTCGGAATGAAACATTCTGAGGCACGGGTGGCGCAAACTGTCGCTGCCTTAGCCTACATTGGGCGCAAATATGGGTCATCAGGCCCTTGTGGGGCTTGGAAACATTTTCAAACCCACTCTTGGTATTAAAAATCTAGGGGGATTTTAATGTCAGTCGAAATCGAAACAGGCGTTGTTGCTTTTGATGATGCCACCGCGCAATGGTTGAAGCAATATCGGGATGCTTTAATCCGTATCAAAGAATGGCAAGAGGTTGCCGACATCGCAAGGTCGCACTTAGAGAGCGCACTTGGCGATGCTGAAACTGGTATTTATCAGGGGCAATCTGTTGTTCGCTGGACATCTGTTGAATCGTCAAGATTTGATGTCAAAAAGGCTAGAGAAATCTTGCCTGAAAATGTTGTTGATTTATTACAAACAACATCCATATCGCGCCGCTTCACTTTAGTAAATCAAGATGAAGTATGAGTCGTAGTAGGATAATTCATCCAGAACCTTTAGATGACAATACGCCTTTTACTCCATTCATAGAAGAAGAAACTGAAGAGGATGACGATTGATGTTCACAGCTCCACATAAACCAGGAATAAGTTTAGGTAATGAACTTGCGAAGATTATTACCGATGCAGGAACCTATGCTCCGCGTTCCAAACAAATAGCAATAGGGCCTTCTGAGATGGGTGTCGAATGCACTCGGAAACTTGCATACAAACTTCTTGATTGGGAAAAGGTCAATGAAGGTAGTAGTGGAAACTGGGCTGCTCAAGTCGGTACAGCAATCCATTCACATCTTGCTAACATTTTTGAAAAGATTAACGGGTATGAAGTTGAAACGAGAGTCAACATACGCGGTAATCTTTCGGGAACCATTGACCTTTTTGATGTGGAGCGTGGCATCGTAATTGATTGGAAAACTACTGGTGCGACTGGATTGCAGACCAGAAAACGCGAAGGAGCTTCCAATCAACATATTGTTCAATGCCAACTTTACGCTTATGGAAAAAAACAAACAGGTGCAAATGTAAATCAAATCGCTCTCATTTACCTACCTACTACTGGGAACCTATCTGACCTCTATGTAGATTTACGCGATTATGATGAAAGTGTGGCACTAGAAGCACTCAATCGCGTTGATAATATCTACTCGCTACTCACATCAATTGATGTTGAGAATAATCCTGCAATGTGGAAATTGATACCTGCTGTCACAGATAGATTATGTAATTATTGCCCATATTTTCAGCCATTTAGTGCTGACTTATCAAAGGCTTGCAATGGTGAAACTGTTGCATCCTGAAATGACTATCTCGGACATCGTGAAGATGATTGCCGAAGATAAAATCAATATAGAGTTGGATTCAAACCCAATACCAAGCAACACTCAAACAGAAATGGGGGATGTCTAATGGCATTCACAGCACCAAGTAACAGCAATGAACAAGTAAAGGTTGCCGATTTAGCTGGACAACTTTTAATTATTACACCTGTTGAATACAAAACAGGAATTCAAACCGTACACGGCGAAGCCGATGCGGTTGAAGTAAACATTGTCAATTTGGATAATAACAAGACTCACGATGGCGTTTTGTTCTTCAATGTTGCGCTGAAGAATTCTTTGAAGAGTAAAATCAATGAAAAGGTTTTAGCTCGCATCGGGCAGGGCATTGCCAAGCCTGGTAAATCTGCTCCGTGGATTTTAATTGATGCAACTCAAAGCATTGCCGATGTCGAAAAGGCAAATGCGTATGTGTCAAAACAGCCAACGGCAGAGGCAGCGCCAGCGCCGATTGTTGTTGACCCGAATGCGCTATCACCAGATGTTGCAGCATTGTTAGCATCATTGGGAGCAGCAAAAGCATAAATAAGATTCTCGGCGCGTTACCTTCCTTTCCACGCCGAGAACGGAGTGTTGGTGCCACGCAAATCGAGGGAGCGTGAGCAGGTTCGATTCCTGCTACTCCACAAAATTAAATTACAACAAGGGGGCTTATGACATCAACACTTCTCACAGCTCTTAGATTTGCTAATGCAAATATATGTGTTGTTCCTGTAGCCAATGATGGCAGCAAGCGCCCAGGGCTATCTTCGTGGGTTGAATATCAAAAACGCTTACCTACCGCTGATGAACTATTAACTTGGTTTGCTCATTTGCCAGAAGGCATAGGCATAATCTGTGGCGAAGTATCAGGAAATTTAGAGATGCTAGAACTTGAAGGCAGAGCTGTATCTAAAGGTGTCCACCTAAAAATCAATGAGATGGCAAATCAAGTTGGCATTGGACACATCTGGGATAAAATTACTAATGGTTACACCGAATCAACTCCTTCAGGTGGCATACATTGGCTTTATCGTGTTCAAGGTCAAGTGCCTGGTAACACTAAACTTGCAAGGCAACCTGGTGAGAATGGCGCAATTGATGTACTCGCCGAAACCAGAGGTGAAGGTGGCTTTGTAATTACTGCGCCATCAAGCGGTAAAACACATCCATCATCAGGTGCTTGGGTGATGGTTTCAGGTTCGCCAGAGACAATTGCAACTATCACATTAGAAGAACGCGATGAGTTACATAAGTTATTCAAAACTTTTGATTCTATGCCAAGACCTGAAACAGTTGCCGAAGAAATCAAAACAAAGAATCAAGAAGGTGTATCGCCAGGTGATGATTACAACGCCAAAACTACTTGGGAATCTATCCTTGAACCTCTCGGATGGAAAAAGGTTTACACTAAAAATGATGAAATAGCTTGGCGAAGGGCAAATAAATCTGAAGGTATATCGGCAACGACAAACTTCAATGGCAACGACAAACTTTATGTATTTTCTACATCAACCATCTTTGAAGCTGAACAATCTTATTCAAAGTTTGCCGCTTTCACTCACCTAAACTATCAAGATGATTTCCGTAAGGCGGCTCAGGCATTGCGGCAACAAGGATACGGAAGTATCCGTGCAGCAGAGCCAATCGCCTCATACAACCCGATAACAGGCGAAATGACACCAGCAATGCCATTAGCACTAGCAGAAGGCTCACGCGAAGAAGAAATGCTCGCATTCGAGGTTATGCGCCTTCGCGCACGGCGATTGGCTGAGCGAATTGTCAAAGCCGAGGAAGCTAGTAGAGATTACAAAGAACCTATCTTTGTTCGCACGCTTCAAGAAGAATTAGAATTACCTGAAGAAGAAGTGAAATGGGTTATCAAAGACATCTTTCCATTCGGAGCTAATATCTCAATTACTGCTCAATACAAAGCTGGAAAGACTACCCTAGTCAATTCGCTAACAAAATCTTTGGTTGATGGAATTCCATTTCTAAACTATTTTAGAATTCCAGAGCATAAAGGTCGCGTAGTTATATTTAACTATGAAGTAACCGAGAATCAATATCGGCGTTGGATGCGTGATGTAAGTATTCAAAACCGCAAGGATGTTACCATTGTCCACTTACGCGGTGAACGCTTACCTATCATAAGTCAAAAGGTGCAAGACCTGATGGTTGGGATGTTAGCTGACTTAGAATGCTCAACTTGGGTGCTTGACCCATTTGCTCGCGCCTTTGTCGGTTCAGGTGATGAAAACTCTAACTCCGAAGTTGGAGTTTTTTTAGATACTTTGGATGTAATCAAAAAGCGTGCTGGTGTTGATAATCTAATTTTGCCGATGCACACAGGAAGAGCGCAAGAACATGGCATTGACCGAGCCAGAGGTGCAACTCGCCTAGATGATTGGGCTGATGTCAGATGGCTATTGTCTAAAACCGATGAAGGTAGATTCTTCTCAGCTGATGGTCGTGATGTGATGTTGGAACAACAGCAACTTAAATTTGACGAATCATCTAGGGCGCTCACACTTGGCGGGTCAGATGCCAAGACTGCTAAGAAGAGGTCAGATGAAGATAGATGGGTTGAGATTGTCGAAGCCAACCCTGGCAAATCTACAAATGAGCTTTTTGCCTTGCTAGGGGTTGACTCAACTCATAAGCGAACAAGGTCTGGAATGGCATCTGCTCTTCGTTACAAGAGAGTCAAAGTCTCTCCTTTTGGAACTTCAAAGCTCTGGTATCCCATAAATTATGTGCAAAGTTATACACAGGCAGAGGTTGGATAGTGACCCAAAATGACCCAAAAAGCATACTTGCCCATTTTTTCGGCAAGTATTGGCAAGTAACAACAATAATTGTTGTTGCCTATATAGGGGCAACAATGATTAGATTGGAAACAAGTAAGGTACTTTTTGTGGTTTTGGCAAGTATGCCAGTTATCGGGTTGCCTGTGGATAACTTATGAGAATATCATTTCATTTTCAACCGATAAATTGCAACAGCTGCCAAAAGTTAATTTGGCGAGGTCTTAGCTCTGGCGGTTTTAGCATTGCCTTAGACACCGCCGCTTTGACCATCGAAGAGGAAATTGTAAAACGAATCTCTAAATTGATGACCTATGAGATTCATAAGACTTCGGTTTCATTTGAGGCAACTGCCAGAGTGACACCAGCAATTTTAATGTCTGACCCAAAGAAGGTTCGGATTGTTCTTGCAACTCATACCTGCTCAAAGAGTATCCATTTATTTGAAACGCTACCTGAGTATTGGGAAAGAAAACCAGAATTGGTCACAACTGCCGAAGGGGTAAGATTTTGATGAAATGTAATGTTTGCGGCAAGAACTCCAATAAGGCAGGAGTTTGCTTCATTTGCACAATGAAGGTTCGCTCTTGCCTTGCCGAACTGCCAGCGTTGCAGGTAGAGGCAGGGCAATACATAGAACCAGGGCGTTCTGGCTCTGGCGCTGCAAGTGCTGAGCGAAGTATCGGTGTCAATGTATCGGCGCTGGACTTCTCGATGGCAACTGAACTGCTGGGCATATTGCATTCGTGGGAAGGCATCGTCAGGCGAGATAGGCGTTTGACACCGCCAGCTCTGCTTATGAAGCTGGCTACTGTCGAAGCCGAGGTTGTGGCGACCGTTGCCTTTCACGGGGCGCACCTGGATTGGTCTTTGTTGCAGGAGTGGGCGGTAGAATTTGCTGGTGAGGTTTACGAACTTCACGCAAAAGGAATATCAGCCGCCAAGAGATTTTCCCAACAGCCAAGACGAATACCTTGCCCAACCGATGATTGCACTAAGTTCGTGATAATTGATGTTGAGAACTTATCTGAAGAAGTTTCCTGCTTTGAATGTAAGCAACGATGGACAGTTCTAAGATTGGTGGCATTGGCAATGACTAACCCAAGTCGTAAGTTCTATTTAGATGTTGAAGCGATTTCTCTTTGGCTAAGGATTACAGAACGGGAAGTTTATAGAACTATTCGCCGTCATAAAATTGAGAAGCGGGGAAGTCTTTATGACCTATCCCAAGTAATCAAAGCAAGGGCAGTATGAACACCACTTACAAAAATGATTTGACAAAGTTGTCAGTATTATGTGTTACACTTGCGTTAGCAGATTTTACTATCTCTGCATTGACCCCGACAAAACTGTTGGGGTTTTCTTTATTGGTAGGGAAAGTTATGAATGGAGAGATTGAGTCACTAGATGAAATAAATGAAGCATTGATGCACGCTTCTCGCACTCGTAACGACCCTGCTTTAACACAACGCCAACGCGACATAATTGATAGCTTTATCAATGACTTATTAGAATCGCGTTTGGTGTTTACAAAATGTTAAACATCTCCATAAATATCGGCGATGTTTCCACCGAGATTGTAACTGACAATAATCTTTCATTTGATGCGATTGAATCATTACTAAATCGTGCGGTGTCTGCGACATTACAAAGTTACCTCTCATTACCGATTGAGGATAGACTTGCTTCCTTCGGCTCCGATGAAGAAGAAGAAGACTCGGACTGACACAGTTCAGTTATGCAGAAGATGTCAATTAGAAAAACCTGTTGATGCTTTCCACAAAGATAAACGCACTCCAACTGGTTACTATGATATTTGTCGTTCTTGTCGTTCTGTTCATCGCCTCATTACTGCAATACCGAAAGAACATTATCAAGAATTATTATCAGCGCAAAACTATTCGTGCGCTATCTGTGGCATCTCTGCTGAGGAAAGTAATCAAGGATTAGTTGTTGACCATAATCATCAAACACATTTGATTCGTGGCTTACTGTGTATGCGATGTAATGTGGGGCTTGGTTATTTTAAGGATGACACCACTCGCTTATCAATGGCGATTGAATACTTAGTGAGTAAAGATGGTATTGACTAGACCTTGTAATGGATGCGGAAAATTAGTTAGAGCTTCATTATGTTTAGATTGTAAACGAATCAAAGAACGCTCACGACCTACTCGCGCACAACGCGGATACAACTATGCTTGGAATAAATTATCCAAAGAGCTGCGAGCAGCTAATCCATTTTGTAATAACTGTGGCACCACGACTGACCTAACTCTTGACCACATAACGCCGCTGAGCAAGAATGGCAAATCAGTATTATCTAATCTTCAGGTGTTATGCAGGAAATGTAATTCACAAAAAGCGAATTCATAAATACTAAATTAGAGCAATATCCCCCGTGGCATTATCGGGTACGGGCTGTGAGCTCAGAGGCAAATGTTGAACTTAAC
>Ga0209190_1000372_pt1 | contig 32817 bp, 27 predicted proteins | sample M_140205_XF_Meta_FD_187315 | JGI IMG/M metagenome (GOLD analysis project Ga0209190, IMG submission 187315) | Freshwater microbial communities from Lake Montjoie, Canada to study carbon cycling - M_140205_XF_MetaG (SPAdes) (version 2) | ecosystem: Environmental > Aquatic > Freshwater > Lake...
CAAATGGGGCTACGATACTGGCGGCGGCGGCTGGGGGAACAACGAGCTACAGTATTATACCAATCGTTCCGAAAACGCGCGCATCGAGAATGGCAATCTTGTAATCGAAGCCCGTGCGGAGAACTTCGGCGATAAAAATTATACGTCTGCTCGATTGCTGACCAAGGGCAAATGGTCTTCGACTTACGGTCGCATCGAGGCACGCATCAAGATTCCAAAAGGGCAGGGGATCTGGCCAGCTTTCTGGATGTTAGGAACAAATATTGACTCCGTCGGTTGGCCTAACTGCGGTGAAATTGATATCATGGAAAACATCGGTTCGCTGCCGTCCACCCTCTATGGGACGGTGCACGGACCAGGCTATTCGGGTGGTAGTGGCATCAGTGGAAGTACGGTTCTATCTGGTGCGGCGTTGGGCGATGATTTCCACGTGTATGGCATCGAGTGGGAGCAAAACCGCATCCGTTGGTTCTTGGATGGGCAGCTCTATTTCACAGTCACCCCGAGCAGTTTGCCGAACGGCAGTGCTTGGGTTTTCAATCAACCGCAGTTCCTGATCCTGAACGTCGCCGTCGGTGGAAATTGGCCGGGCATCCCGTATAGCTCGACCACGTTTCCACAACGCATGACGGTGGATTATGTTCGGGCATATACACCAACACCCGTCGCTCCTACAGAAGTGGTAGTGACCGTAGACCCAGCGCAAACGTGGCTAGGATACATGAACGTCGCAAACCTTCCCGCAAGTGGTGGTGCTTACGAATTCGGCAGCACTTGGAATACCGCAGACCTGAACGCTAGCTTTACTGGCGCCACTCTCAAGCTAAGCCCTAACACCATCACAGATCCTGCTGCCTATTGGTACATCGGCGGTGGCGGTCCCGGCAAGCCCGGTAATAAAATTATGACGGCTAACATGTATATAGAGAAAACGGATAGTCTCGCGGGGAAATTGGTGGTCTTTAAAGGTACCGTCGTGGCGAAGACGCTGACCACGACTCACAACTCGATTGCCTTTATCCGAGATTTTGCACCCGACTATTCTTCCTCTAACACGGTGACAACGCCGCTAGTCAAAGGCGCATTCAGCATCAGTCTCAGCACCAATTCCGCGGCAGGCCGCCATGTGCAATACGGCTTCGAAACAAAGGGAGTGAACGTCTGGGCCACCGACGTGGCCCCCTATGGTTCAGTGCAAATCACCAACGCGCCTTTTGCTGCCTGGATGGCTGCACTCGACTTCTCGGCTTTTTCCAATCCTAATCTAACTTCATCAGGTGACCCGGATGGCGACGGAGATTCTAACTTAAAAGAATTTGCCTTCAATAGCGATCCCCGTTCCGCTGCGATCTCTGGCAAAGTACGATCGCAGTTAGAATATATCGGTGGTGCGCAAGCCTTGGTGCTGACCCTGCCGGTACGGGGTAATCCGGTATTTTCAGGAAGCCCTTGGAAATCCGCCACGGTTGACCAAGTGACCTACCGCATCGAGGGGTCCAATGGGCTCAGTGTCTTCGACCAAGCCGTCTCCGAAATCCCCGCCAGCGCCGCAGGAATGCCCGCGCTCAGCAGCGGATGGACTTATCGGTCTTTCCGACTCAACGGTACGGTCGGTGGTAATAACCCGCGCGGGTTTATCCGCATCAAGTTGACGGAAATTCAATGAATATAGCTTCCCAAAGGAAAATAATTGCATAAAATTCCTAGACAGGACGATTTGCGCTGTTAAATTCTCTCATCGCATTAAGAGCTTTTAAATTAAATCCATCATTCAAAAATCTCGATTAGAAATAGATAACCCATTATGAAATTTTCAAAACTCAATCGCGGTTTCACCCTTATCGAGATTCTCGTCACGATCACGATCATCATCTCTCTGGCCGGTATGACATTTATGGTCGCAAGCCGTGCCAAACAGTCCGCACTCGCCGCCAAGACAATCAATAATCTCCGAGAAATCGGTGCCTGCTCAGGACTTTACATGGCGGATAACAATAATTTTTATCCGCCCACTTGGGATAACACCAACGGAGCTAACAAATCGTATGCTCAAGTGCTGGACCCTTACATGCACGGCGTCGAAGCGTATCGTAAACTCGACAGCAAGTTCATCGGACCGGACAAGCGCATCGCGGTGAAAGTTAATAATTTTTCTCATCCCATCACTTTTACCATGAACCGTGCCGTATCCCGCGACGTAACATCGAACGGGAAACCCGGCGAGCAGTTGGTGCACGCATCAAAAGTGGGAAACCCTACGAATGTCATTCTTATGGCGGATGGCTGCCAAAACCCAGGAAATATGGGTCAAACCAACGCTTCGGCGTATCGCCTATACTCTGAGACGGGTCAGACCGGCCCTCCTGGCAAGGCCGCTCAACCCATCAAAGTTGGACCAAATACCGACACCTCTGCAGGTGATGGATGGTTCCGTTATCCGAATGATAAGTGCCCGGCGTTGATGTGTGATGGGTCGTCTAAGTCGTTTGCCAAGGGCACGATCTTGAATCGTAACATATGGATCGATGTCGTTGAGTAATTCCGACACATTTCTAGCAAGGTTAAACCTTCCCTGAAACACAAAGAATTTAGAGAGCGACTCGATCTAGGTAGGTTGGTCAGAAACCTAACCTAGTCAGACAAAGAGATGTGGATTTATCGTGTGTTAGCGATTCAGCTCGTCGATTTGATTGTTCAACGTGCAAAAATCGTAGAGCCAGCCGAAGAAAAATAGCCCCCCTGTGATCAGCCAAATGAGCCCAGTGATGAATTTCCCCATATAAAAACGGTGGAAACCCAGCATTCCGAGGAACGTAAGGAGGATCCATGCGACTGTGTAATCGTAACGCCCCGTTGCAAATCGAGCGTTCGCTTGCCGATCCATCGATGGGATTAAAAACAAATCAATCAGCCATCCGACCCCAAGCAGGCCAAGACTTAAAAACCAGATAGTCCCAGTAACGGGCTTACCATAGTAAAAGCGGTGTGCTCCAGTGAATCCGAAAATCCAAAGAAGATATCCAACGGCTTTGCTGTGACTTTTTACCTGCATCATGGTCATGAATGATTGGTGAACTATTTTGAACGATCACACCATAAAAACCGCATATAATCTATATCCCTCAGCAACAGATCTTACAAATGGTTGGTGCGGCCGCATCAACCTTTTGTAGAGTGGGTGAGAAAAGTGAACAGTGTTGTTACAGATAATCGTTTGGCGGCGAAACTGTATACACAAAGATTGCTAAAGATGCGTCAGAGGGATGGGTAGTCGGTATAACCGAGCGGGCCCTCGCCATAAAAAGTAGTAGTATCGGCTGAGTTGAGTGGCGCGCTTTTGCGGAAGCGCGCAACGAGGTCTGGATTAGCGATGGCGGCTTTGCCGAAAGCAACTGCATCGGCTGCACCGCTAAGAATAACATCCCTCGCTGAGTCTACAGTGAAATTTTCATTAGCAATGTAGACGCCGCCAAAAGCTTTTTTAAGTGACGGACCTAAAGCCGGCTTATCGTGCGACTCTCGGGCACATATGAAAGCGAGTCTTCGTTGCCCAAGAGCACGGACGACGTGATGAAAGACAGCGGAAAAGTTAGAATCACCCATATCATGGGCGTCGCCACGCGGAGCAAGGTGCATTCCCACGCGGTCAGCGCCCCAGACGGACGTTACTGCATCAGTCACTTCTAGCATAAATCTCACACGATTTTCGATCGATCCACCGTATTGATCGGTACGTTTATTCGTAGAATCTTGGAGAAATTGATCAATGAGGTATCCATTCGCGCCATGAATCTCGACACCATCAAAACCCGCGGTTTTAGCATTCTCTGCTGCACGCTGGTAACTAAGTACAATGTTAGAAATTTCATCAATAGTTAGACTGCGAGGCGTGACAAATTCCTTCATTGGGCGAAGCAAGCTCACGTGACCCGCGGCAGCGATAGCGCTTGGTGCAACGGGTAATTGACCGTCTAAATACACAGGATCTGAAATTCTTCCAACATGCCAGAGTTGGAGTAAGATGGTACCGCCAGCACGATGAACCGCCTGAGTGACGAGTTTCCAACCAGTGACTTGCTCAGGAGACCAAATACCCGGAGTGTTTGGATAACCGACGCCGAATGATGAGATCGAAGTCGCTTCTGATAGAATCATGCCGAACGAAGCACGTTGGCTATAATATTCGGCCATCATCGCGTTAGGTACGCGTCCGGTTGATGCTCGGCAGCGAGTGAGCGGTGCCATGATGATACGGTTTTGCAACTGGAAAGCACCCGCATGAAGGGGTTCGAAAAGAGGATCAGACATGATAGTAAAAATATAATAATAATCGATCTACGAATCGACAAATCAATCTAGTAGTTCTGGATAGTGCTTATTTGCAAGTGACAATGAGAGATCTAGAACGCCTTGGCTCCGTGGGTGGCGTAGTGCCTCGTCCGCCATAGCGGCGCACGCAGCGTGACTGAGTGAGCGGATTGCTTGGCCGACGCGGGGGACTTGTTGTGGACCTACTGAGAGTTCTTCGACGCCCAAACCGAGCAGAAGGGGGGTGAGGCGTATGTCTCCCGCCATTTCACCACAAATTCCGGTCCAGATACCGTTGTTGGTTGCCGCATCGATGGTGCGTTTAATCAAGCGGATCACCGCTGGGTGGGTGGGGCGATAAAGGTCTGCCACATGAGGGTTAACACGATCTGCGGCGACGGTGTATTGGATCAAGTCATTGGTACCAATCGAAAAGAAATCCACCTCGGGAGCTAATAGGTCGGCGCAGATGGCTGCAGCAGGAACCTCGATCATGATTCCGACGGGCAGCTCGTGGTTGAAAGGAATTTGTTCTTTTTCTAACTCATCCATGCAGCGTCTCACCAATTCTTTGCTTTTGCGAATTTCTGATAAGCCAGAGATCATTGGGAACATGAGGGCAACCTTACCAAGTGCACTGACCCTGAGAACGGCTCGAATTTGCTCCTTAAACATCGCGGGACGAGCGAGAGAGACTCGGATGCCGCGCCAACCTAGAAATGGATTGGGTTCGGGGTCGGTGAGTGGCTCTACTGGTAATTTATCGCCTCCGGCATCGAGAGTTCTAACAATAACAGTGTGGGGTGCCATTTCACGAACGACCCGTGCGTAGACCTCGGCTTGGTGATTTTCATCCGGCATTTCCTTGCCATTTAGCAAAAGAAACTCGGTGCGATACAGTCCGATACCTTTGGCACCGCTGCGTTTAACAAGTGGTAAATCATCTACCAGCTCGATGTTCGCAGAAATGGTGAGAGCCCTACCATCGACTGTTTCGGTGGCCGCTCCGCGCATGGCATCGAGAGCACTGTGAACTTTTTCTTTTGCCAGCGAGAGTTTTCGATAGTGCTCTAGCGTTTCTGGCTTCGGGTGTAGAATGAGTTTACCAGAGTATCCATCTAGAATAGATGGTGTTAGAGCAATAATGTCGATGACAGCTCCATCAAGACCTACGATGGCAGGGATTCCAAATGCACGTGCTAGAATCGCGGTGTGTGAGTTCACGCTGCCTTGCTCGGTCGCGAATCCTAGCACATGACGGCGGTTCATCGATGCGGTATCAGAAGGTGCGAGATCATAAGCCACGAGAACATGACGATCTTGCGGAGTTGGGTGGCGGACGTCGTCACCAATACTAAAATTTCTTAACACTCGCTGAGCGACGTCTTCAATGTCAGAGGTACGCTCACGCAAGTAAGGGTCGGGTATACGACGCATTGCCTCGAGGAAATTTTGCATGACCGCGTAAAATGCATACTCAGCATTTTGAAGGCGGGTGGCGATAGCAAGAAGTACTCGGTCTACCACCGAGCGGTCCTCAAGCATCATCACGTGTGCTTCGAAAATTCCACTTTCGTTGTCACCTGATAGGTCTTCAAGTCTGCTCTGGAGTTCGACGAGTTGCCTTTTGGTGACCTCGAGAGCTTGTAGAAATCGCTGCTGTTCGGCTTCGAGATCGGACTCCAGAATTTCGTAGATCTCGGGTGATGAGAAACCCCTAGCGATGACGTGTACCGGGGCGATGGCGATGCCAGGCGAGGCAGGAATACCTTCATAGGTGGTTTCTAATTCGGAACTGTCATTATGCATGATTTGTGAGTAGCATGAGTCCAGTTTGGAAAGTGATTCAAGCCGCAATTTACAAAGTGGAAAACCTTTTGTGGTTATTGTGGCTTTAAATTCCTAATATAATAAACTAACAGTTTGTATTGTGGGTTAAGAAATTGCTGGGATATCTTCCAATTGACTGATGGGCAAAAGCCCAGTTATATGTAATATTTAAAAGGTTATTATGCAATATCGAGAAGCGATTGATTGGCTATTCGCCACGCAAATGTTTGGCATCAAGCTGGGCCTAGCTGGGCCTAGATTGATGCTCAAGGAGTTTCTCGGATATCCGGATCATGGAGTGAAAGTGATCCACGTTGCTGGGACGAATGGAAAAGGCAGCACCTGCGCGATGATCGACAGCATCGCTCGGGCATGCGGTTATCGTTGCGGTCTATTTACATCGCCACATCTTATTGATTTCCGCGAACGGATCCGTGTTGGTGGCGTTGAGATAACGGAGGAATCCTGTGCGGAAATGCTCACTCATCTACGAGTATTATGCGAGCAGATGGATCCTCATCCGACATTTTTTGAAATCACTATGGTTTTAGCGATGCGATGGTTCCGTTTGCGAGAGTGCGAGGTAATCGTGTTAGAGACAGGAATGGGAGGTCGGCTTGATGCGACCACTGCAGTGCCCGCTGACGTTAGTGTTGTGACTCCAATTGGGATGGATCACATGGAGTACTTGGGAGAAACTTTGGAAGAGATTGCTAGAGAAAAAGCTGGAATTTTCGTCGAGGGAAAACATGCGATTTCAGCACCTCAAGACCCAAGAGTAAGTATAGTTTTAGAAAAAGAGGCGAACGAAATAAGGGCTCCGTTAGAATTTATCACCGAGCCGCTTTTGGGTTATCCGATGGCGCTTGTCGGTGAGCATCAGAAGTGGAATGCCGCGCTTGCTGTTGCGGCGCTTTATCGTGTGGGTATTTCTCTGAGGTCAGACAGTGTGGGTTATGGATTATCGCGCGTGAACTGGCCAGGGCGCTTTGAAGTCATCCAGCCAGGAGTTGTGCTAGATGGAGCGCATAACCCGCAAGCGGCGGCAGCACTTGCGGCCACATGGCGTGGGAGTTTTCCGGATGTGAAACCTGCATTGGTATTTTCCGCAGTGACGGGAAAGGATGTGGGCGAGATTCTTGAGTTACTAGCGCCGCTCGCGTCAAAAATCTTTTTTTGTAGCGTCAATAATCCACGAGCGCTTCCGGCAGAAAATTTTTCAACTTTTTTACCACCCACAGCACCTGTCTACGAGAATTTTGGAACGTTCCAAGAGGCTTTTGAAGCCGCAATGGCTTATTCTGATTCGGTGCTTGTGGCGGGCTCGTTATTTCTGGTGGGAGAAGCGCGAGCGTTCCTGACGATTAAAAATTTCCAGCGAAGTTCTCAATGACTTGCTGCAGATATAGTACTTTTTATCAAAGTGCCTGAGAAAAAGTGGACGGTATTGGTTGCGGACGAGAACTTGATTATTCGCAATGAGAGGCTTCATTCCATTGGGCAAATGCGTTTGTCATTCATTCGATCCATTGCTATATAACCACAATTCATGTCCGTTCTCCCAGTCCATTCGTATTTCGCCCGATGGCTTTGCTCCGCATTCGCGGCGCTCGTCGTTTGGGTATTTGTTGTGCGAGATACGAATGCGGCGGACATGTCGGGTGGATGGGAAATCACAAAGATCGATGGTCGAGAGTATGTATCCATTGATAGTATCAAGAATTTTTACGGCTTCAAAATGATATCTCGTTTAGGAGCTTCGTTAGTGTTAGAGAATTCCAAAGTCGAGATGAAGACCAAAATTGGTAGTGATGAGTGCTTGATGAACAACGTTAAATTTGTCTTCAGCCATCAAGTCACCGCCGTTGGTGAAAAAGTCTACGTTTCAAGAATCGATCTCACGAAGTTGATCGATCCAGTCTTGAGACCTAAGTTTATTCAAGTCGCGGGTGATTTTCGCACGGTCATCATTGATGCTGGGCATGGAGGAAAAGATCCAGGCGCTACTAATCCATATGGCACGGAGGCTGGCTACAACATCAAGGTGGCGGAGAATTTAAGTAAACTGCTTCAGTCGAAAGGTTATAAAGTTGTGATGTCGCGTAACGCTGATGTTTATCTATCTCTTCAACAGCGCGTAGATTTTGCTAATGCTGTAAAAGAAAACGCTATTTTTGTTAGTATTCATTTTAACTCTGGAGGGTCTTCGGCTCGAGGTATTGAGACTTTTACGCTTTCACCCCCGGGAATTGCCCACTACGATCATGACTTCAAAGCAGCGGATTTGCAGTTCCGTGCTGGAAACGAGCACGACTCGGCAAATATAGCGCTCGCAACTGCTGTTCACGGATCAGTGCTACGACGGCTTGGCAAAAACACGTTTGATCGAGGTATTAAACGCGCTCGCTTCAGCGTACTATCTGGTGTCACTCACCCTGCGATTCTTCTTGAGGGTGGATTCATGAGTCACCCATACGAAGCTCGGTTGATTGATAATCAAGCTTACCAGAATGCGGTCGTGGGCGGGATTGTTGATGCGATTGGTAAATACAGATTCGCGGTCAGCCAGACAGCGGCGGTAGGCCCGCGCCAGTGATTTGTTCACTTGTCCCGTGCGTTGGCTCCGAGGATTGCTTCGACCATTCGAAGTGCTTCGAGATTGGCTTTCACAGCATGCACGCGGTGCAACATCACTCCCTGATCTCTTGAATTTGCAGTGATGGCGACCGTAGGCCACTCCCGATCAGTTAGGTTATCTGTTCCGATAATTTTTCCAAGAAACGACTTGCGAGAAACTCCTAATAGAAGTGGTCGGTTTTCGACATCAAGATGCTTTAACGAGCGCAACAATGTTAGGTTGTGATCGAGAGACTTTCCAAAACCAATGCCAGGATCAAAGCAAATCGCCGTCGGATCGATACCCGCTGCGGTGAGTGTTGTTAGGCGTGCTATGAAAAATTCCCGAACTTCAGCGGCGACGTCTGAATAGTGGGGATTGATTTGCATGGATTGTGGATTTCCCTGCATGTGCATGACCACAACGCCGCATCGGTGGGTAGCGCAAATGGCAGCCATCTCTGGATCCGCGAGCAGCCCACTTACGTCATTGACGATGTCCGCGCCGGCGAGCAGGGCGGCCTCAGCAACAGCAGCTTTGGTGGTGTCGATCGAGATCAGCCCGTCCCAAATCTTGCGCAGTGCTACAACAACTGGCATGGTACGATTGATTTCTTCCGTCAGGGTGACGGGCGTGGCTCCAGGGCGAGTAGATTCGCCGCCGATGTCGATGATTCTGGCGCCCTCGGCGATCATCTGGCGCGCGTGCTTAATAGCGTGTGAGGATTCAAGATGGTTGCCGCCATCTGAAAAAGAATCTGGTGTTACATTTAAAATACCCATCACTTGGCTGCGTTGGGACAGGTTCAGAGTTTCTCGGCGTGTTTTCCAGATCATCGTTCAATTGGCGGCTTGCAGCGTCCGTGTGAGGTGACTACTTTGCGCCCTATGAACTCGCTGGCAACTTGGAATATCTGGGTAATCGCCGTTGGGCTATTTCTTTCCGCCACGTGCTATGCCATGGAGATTGAGACGGTCGACGGGCCTAATGTCCGATGTATGAAATTTGAGGATGGTTCGCGTGCGGTTTTTATTCGTAGTCCAGACAGCCGCACTTTGACCAAGAAAACTGTTTCTCCAAACGGAGTACTAACCATGCTCACTACCTATAAAATGGATGCAAATGGAAACCCGTTAGGTTGCAAAATTAGAGACGGTCAGAATCAAGAATTGTTTAAGGTCAGTTACGGTTACCACAAAGTCACAGGTTTGCTGGTGGAAGAATTGATGTATGACTCGCGAGTCAAGCGGATCAACCCGGCAAATGGCAAGGAGCTCCCAGTGCAGCGAGTGGTTTACCTCTATGATGTGGAGGGCAAACGTAGCGCACCGATCGTTTTCAATCTCTTGCCCGGCAAAACTTTCGAGCAGGTATTTGGGGTGAAAAGCTCCGCCATCGAATCGAATCCATTCAAATAACGCATATTGCCACCTAGGTGAGCGTCGAGCTTTTCAATATCTATCAGTTGTGACATCTCCCCAGACTTTGTTGCCTTGGATTATCGCTGGAGTCATTGGTGTAGCTGGTATTCTCCAAGGGCTTCATTGGCGCTCTTCGGCCGTTAAAGATCTCGCGGATCTTAAAACTCAACTTCGCCTTGCGAGTGAGGAAAACGAGATCTTACAGCGTGAAAACGAATCATTGCGCTCTCTCGCCCAAGGCGGAGGTGAGGTGTCTGTGCCGCAGGAGTTGATTGATCGTGTGGAGAAAGAATGTGGTCTTCGCTATCTTTCGAGCCCCATGTTACATCGCATCGCTGCGGAAGAACTTCGAGATCGAATTTCTGCGGCGATAGAGAGTCGGTTAGGGCCATCTGGAATTGATGATCGTCAAGAGTCGTACAAGCTTATTGGATGGTTGCGTGCGGATGATGATTTGTTAGAACAGCTTACTTCAGTCCGCGCCGCTGTCGCTGGTGGGTGGTTTGATGACGTCACGGGTGAAGGGTGGGTTACGGATCGGTTTGATTTAAGAAATATTCCCGAGCAAGCAGTTTTGATGGGAATTTTGAGTCGTATTTTACTCTATCAGCATTACCCTCCTAGCCCGAGCTACCTAGGCGATGATGCTGCCCGCGCTCGGGAGGCGCTTCATCAAGGAGTTGCGGCAGGTTCAGAGGCGAGATTTTATGCTGCCAGTGCACTAGCGATCGGTTTCGTGCCGTTGAAGGAAAATAGTGAGTTGAAGCAGTTGATGGCTAGCCTATCGCCGTTCATGCAAGGTTTAGTGCTGTTTCCGAATGTCACTGGCAAAGCCTATTCCGAGTCGTTATATGTTAGAGGAAATGATTCCTTGCAATCGGTTTTACGGAGTCCACCGCAGACCACGTATTCGATTCTTTTTTCGAGTGGTTCTACGTCTGATCCCAAGGCGCTTGGTTTGCCATCATTGCCAGAGGAGCCATTTCTAACCGAGACGGCGGGGGCTCTCGGTTTACGGTTGTGGCTTGAGGACAGCGGTGCTGCTGAGTTGGTAGATCAAATCGCCATGAATTGGAAAAACGATCGGTATCTGCTTTTTCCCGATGGAGAAGAGTCTGTTGCGGTGTTGTGGGACATCGAGTTAGAAAATGCTTCTGCAGCTGATAAGTTGGAGCTGCTCGCGTTGAAGCGAGTTTCAGCGCTCGCCGGCCAGCATGGCCCTGTGCTACTTGGTAAAGCCGTGATTTCGTCTCAGGATCGGCACATTCAAATCACCCGACCTTCCGCCACACGAATTCGTTTTCTCAACACGGCTGAAGCTATGACAGCAGAGAAACTCGGTAGCGAGTAATTCTATCAGGTAGAATTTATTCTTTATGATTGCAAAAAAAATCATCTTTGAAGGACGTGTTCAGGGCGTAGGTTTTCGCTACACGGTTAAGGATTTATCGCGTGGATTCGACGTCTGTGGTTGGGTGAAAAATTTAACTGACGGAACCGTCGAGTTGCAGGTGATGGGGGAGCGAGATGAAGTCGAATCTTTTCTCAATGAGATTACCGAAGAATCAGCGGTGGCGCATCACATCAAAGGTCTAAGGAAGCAAAATATTCCGCTGATTGAAAATTGTAGAGGATTCACGATCGAACGATGATCAATAATAGGGCTTTAACATCCAGTAGCAAATCGGGCCAGTGATCGTGACGTAGAGCCAAAGAGGAAACACCCATATGGCGAGTTTCCGGTGGGCGGCGAATCGGTTCGTCCATGCTGCGATGAAAGTAAAAAGGATGAATGGAAGACTAACCGCTGCCGATATGATGTGGGTGGTGAGGAGCAGTAAATACACAGAACGTATGATGCCCGTGCCGCCGTAACGCGTGGGGTCGTTGGTCATGTGGTAAACGACGTACGAAAGCAGAAAAAGGATGGAGAGAATCATCGCAAAGACCATTCCGGCGCGGTGGATGCGAACATTGCCTAGTTTGATTGCGATGACCGATATCAGGAGCACGATTGCCGCGACCCCATTGATGCCAGCGTAGATGGGTGGAAGAAAACTTGTGGACCAACCGTCCGGCAGAGGGAGTTTGATTTTTTGCATCGCCACCACCAGAAGCAACACCACGGTTGATAGGATCCAAGCGCAGACCCCAAGTTTTTGAGAGAGCGCTTCTTGCGGTGTGCGATTAAGCCACAGTTTGCGTTCGTTGTTCATTTGATGGCAGGTGATTTTTTTCTATCAAGCTCTAGACGAATGCGTAAGAAGAGTTCCTCTTTAAGTTTTTGATAGAGACCCGGATCAAGTTTTTTACCTTCCTCCGAGCGGGCGTCAGCGAGGGGCCATTTGCCGATGACTTTGAAATCGCGGTCAACCAAGATGAACCCGAGGTCGTGAGCGTACTTTCCGTTTGCCTCGATGTCGACTGGGTCGCTGCGCTCGCGGACGCCGAAGAATTTGAGTTCTTTTTCGAGGTATTCGTGAGTGGATTTTGCATCTCCGGCATTGAGAAACCACCAGTTTTTAGTCTCAGCGCCGAGTGCCTTGGCGTAATCTGAGAGCTTCTCACATTGGTCGTTTTCTGGGTCCACAGAGACGCAGGTGAGATGAAAATCTGGGTCGCCTTTGAACTCGTCATAGATTTCACGGAGTTCCTGTCCGTTGCGTATGGCGCATTTTGGGCAGATGGCAAAGAACTCTGCAACGACCCAGACTTTACCGCGCAAGTTAGAAAGCTTGACGGGCTGGTTGTCTTGATTGACCGCTGCAAGATCCTTGGTGATTTCAAACCACTGCATTGCGGTGTCCTTTCCAGTGTTCACCACCAAGGGCGCTTGGTAAGGTTTATTGAGACCTTTTCCAAGCCAGAGTGCGATACTTACAATGCTGATGCAAATGATGGCGACGCCGGTATAGAACAAGCCGATGGTGGTGTTGCGTTTCATTTATTTTTGTATTGTTCTGCTAGAAGTTTATCGATGGTATGATTAAGAAGAATTTCGAGTTCTTCGACATTATTATTTGCTGTTCCAGTTTTCGCGCCTTTTTGATCCCAAGCGTCGGCTTGTTCGAAGTCAAACGTGGCGATAAAAGGTGGACCACCTTGTTTTTGTGGAACGACGGCGCGGCGGATGTGACCGTTCTTATCGATCAGAATGATTGAGGCATCGTAGAGCCATTTACCATTTAATTCATTTGGATAAATGTTAGTTTTCAGTTCGTTTTTGATGAACTTGTGCAAGGTTTTTGGCTCATTTCCACCGACCCACCACTGTGGTAGTTTGATCTGGTGAATGGTTGAAAATTCCGTTAGGCTTGGAAGTAGTTTTTCTGCGGGTAGTGGATCGACGACGAGGGTGATGAGGCTAAATTCCTTAGTAGCAATACGACTTGTGGCAAGGCGTTTCATTACCGCCATGCTAAGTTCTGCTGCTTGCGGGTCGCGAAGACTGGTGATGTTGAGGGCGATGACATTGCCACGAAGATTGACCACGTCGACGATTTTACCGTCCTGCCGCAGCATGCGAAGATCGCGCTCCGGCGTGATGCGATAGATCACCGCAGGCCGCTCATCCTTGGCTTGGCTGCTGGTCCAATTGTTATAGGCTTTGAGAACAAAAAAGCCGCCTAGCAGCATGGTCGTGATCAGAATAAGCGCCGTGTTTCGGAGTTTTTTGGGATCGCGGATTGCGGGTTCGAGATTGGGGTCTGTTTGAAGCATTAACGTGTGAAGGTAGGCGGAAGTGAGAGGGAGGCAAGCAGGCGAGCTTATTTTTTTAAGATCTTAATTTCGAATATCAGCGGCCAGTACTTGCCGGTGACAAGAAAGTGGCCCGAAGTTGAATCGTAAGCGATGCCATTGAGGACATCGGCGTGGTTGGGTTTAGGCAATTGATTTTTCAGGCCGGTGAGGTCAAGCCAAGCGGTGACGTGACCGTCGGTGGGTGAGATCCGCGCGATTTTATCTGTCTGGTAAATATTGGCAAAGATTTGACCATCGATCCACTCGAGTTCGTTGAGGTTGGTGACTGGAATTTTTCCGTCTTTCACCTCGAGAGTTTTCAGTGTGGAGAAGTCTTTGGGGTCGATGAATTTGAGCTTGTTTGAGCCATCGCTCATGATGAGTTGTTTGCCGTCAGTTGTTAGGCCCCAGCCTTCGCCTTGATAGTTGTGTGAGCGGATGGGTTTGAAGGTGTCGGGTTCAAAAACGTAGGCGATATTTTCCTTCCAAGTGAGGACAAACATTTCGCCGCCGACGATGGCCAAGCCTTCGCCGAATACCGTTTTGGCGAGTGGGCGTTTACGCAGAATTGCCCCCGAGGTTGGATCGTTTTCGCGAAGGGTGGACTGGCCGTACATCCCGGTGCTTTCAAAGAGGCGGGTGCCATTGAGTTGTAGACCTTGCGTGTAGGCGGATGCGTCGTGCGGGCGGGAAGAAATGATCTGATAGCCGAGTTTCTCGGGCTCGGACTTCTGGCATGAATTGAGAGTGAAAATTACGGCGAAGAGTAAGATATTTTTTTTCATAAGTTAGGTGGGATGAAATTGACTCCAGCACTCTAGGAAGCCGGGGGCGAAGTCTTCTGGGTGTGATGCAGTCCAAGCGAAAATTTCGGCTAGAGGAAACCACATCGCTGCGTCCACTTCTGCGGATGGAAAGCGGAGAGTTCCGTCGTAGTGTGTCCGGTACAATCTAACGTGTTCCCAACCAGTGTTGGTATTGGGAGTGATACGGGCTATTTCCTCTGGGATGTTCTCCGAGATGATACCCATTTCTTCTCCGAGCTCGCGTCGTGCGGCATTTTCGTAAGACTCGCCAGAGTCGAGGTGACCCGAGACGCTTGAGTCCCAGAGGCCGGGGCACATGTCTTTGAGAAGCGAGCGTTTTTGAAGAAGTAAGTCGCCGCGTTTATTGAAAACAAACACGTGAACTGCGCGGTGCGTGAGTTTATGTGCGTGGACTTCGGCGCGGGTGGCGGTGCCGATGACTTGATCGCTCGCGTCGACGACATCGAAGATTTCGCCAGCATTTTGAGGGATATCCTTGAGTGGATGTGGATCAAAACTGCGGGTTAGATCGACCCATTGTGATAGGGTGAGTTCTTCGCCACGGACGGTCGTGCTGACGCCGAGCTGGCTCGTGATCTCATCCCATGGTGGTCCGTCTGGCAGTTGTTTTTTCAGTTGTTTGCGGCGTTGGGAGAAGCCGCGACGGATGAGTTCGTCGAAGAGGCGGTAGTCAAATGGCGGAAGTCCTCCGATGCGTGGGGTGAGTAGGGCGACGCTGGAATCGATTTTCGGTTGTGGATAGAATGCCTCCGGCGGCACCGTGCGTAGAGATTTCACTTCCCAGTTCGCTTGCGTCCGAAGTGATAGAATTCCGTAGTCCTTGGTGCCGGGCTTTGCGCCGAGGCGATCGATCACTTCCTTTTGCAACATGATCACTGCTCGGTCGAATGGATGGGGGCGACTGAGCAAGTTTTTTAGGATTGCGCCGCCGCAGGAGTAGGGGAGATTGCCGAGAAATTTCAGTGGGCGATGTTTGAAGAGTTGGCGACCGTCGAATTTCACACCATCTGCATGGTGGACCTCTACGCTAGGGTCACTGCGGTAACGTTCTGTTAGTGCTGCCGCGAGGCGTGCATCGAATTCGATGAGAATGAGTTTTCGCACCTTACCGACGAGGTGTTCGCTGAGCGATCCCGTGCCTGGGCCCACCTCAACGACCGCATCATTGGCGGTGATTTCCAATTGCGAGACGATCCAGCGTGCCATGTTGGGATCGATGAGAAAATTTTGTCCAAGTTGTTTGCTCGGCAGAACGCCCGCGTGATCCAGCGCTTCTCGAATTTCTCGACCCGTCATGACTGCTCTTCATGAGGCATGAACCGTGGGCGCGCAACTCAAACGAGTGCCGACCGCCAGCGTCTGGTGAAAAGTGCGCCGCTCGCGAGGAGGAAGAGCATCGAGATTTCTGGTTCGGGAATCAGCGTGATGCCGCCAAGTGCGGAGTTGATGGCGGTGCTGTAACTGGCGACGTCGGTCAGAAGGCTCACGTTGCCAAATGCGGACGTGTTCGCTGCCTGACCTGAAAATCCAACCACTGCGGTGAAGATGCCGGAGAGGACCCATCCGCTGCCAGAGTAGTAAAACGCGCTTCCGCCCGAGTCGCCGACGGACCCTTGTGCTTCATCGCTGGTGAGCCATTGGTTGCTGGCAGGCTGGTCGAAGTCGGTCATGTAACCGACCGTGTTGTAAGCGCCCAACGAGAATGTCCCCGTCGGTCCGCTGATGGGACCAATCGATTCGAAGCCATTGTAAAATTCTGCTTCGATTTGGTTGGTGCCCCAACGTTTGATGTTAGGACCTGTCCAGTGGTAACCTGTACCAACACTCACCGATGTGGCATCTGGAATGGAGGCCACGGTAGCGGCAATTTCCGTGCGATTTTGGCCGTAGCCAACCATTAATAGTGCGGTACCAGCGGTGGGAATGGAGGTGGAGACATTCACGGCTGGCAGAGTCGGCACGGCGAGATCGGGGCGTTGGTAGCGGACGAGGCGCAAGTCGCCACCGGGTAATAGGCCAAATCCGCCGCTTCCTTCGGGTTGGCGATTGTAGGTGAGGCCGCCGATGGTCACAGTCGCACCTTGCGTGACATCACTGCCAATGTGACGAGCCGTTAGAACCCACACGTCGTGGGTTGTCGCGTTGTATCCCAAATAAATTCCTGAAGCTCCCGCGTATGAGATGACGTTGTCGTAAACGGGTAGAGGAATGCTGTAGATATTTTCAAACTGAGCCTGCGTGGTGTGACTCGTGGTGTTCCCGCCGCCGCTGGCCCCCGCCACGATCACCGCCAAAGCAGAGTTAGCGAATGTTAACGCGAGAAGAAAGGGGAGTAAAATCAGCGATTTCATGGGGAATACTCTTTGGACGAGAATGATAAGATTTCGATTATCATGCATCAAGCTCATTCTCACGGTTGACTGCACATCTTTCATCGTCTCCCATCTGCTCATGCCTGAGCCAAAAAAGAAGAAGCCGATCTCATCTCACCGATGGATCCTGAGCTATCTGATGCAGGAAAAAGCCATCTTTTTGCCTTCGCTTGCGGCGTTATTTTTCACGGCCATTCTTTCATTAGCGTTCCCGTATTTTCTCAAAGAACTTATCGGCAATCCCACTGATGCGCTCCGCGAGGGAGTTGCTCCCGCTCAAGTGTTAGAAAAATCGAATCGTATCGTGATCATGCTCGTTGGCGTTTTGGTGGTCCAATCCATCATTGCGTTTTTTCGGGTCCAAGGATTTATCCGCTCCGGGGAAGCTGCGTTGAATCGTCTTCGGCGCGATGTTTTTTCGCATCTATTGAAATTGCCTGTGGCATTCTATCAGGAGCAGCGTTCTGGAGCTTTAAGCAATCGAGTTTCTGCGGATCTTGGAGTTGTCCGGGATACGCTTCTCAACGCGGTTCCCCAAGCTGTTAGGCACACGGTGATTCTTATCGGCGGGCTTATTTTCATCTTCGTGGCCTCTTGGAAACTATCGCTCATTATGCTTGGTAGTGTGCCTATTGTGGTGCTTGCGATTGCATTCTTTGGGCGTAGAGTCCGCGGTTTTTCTCGTGCCGCGCAAGATTCACTCGCGGAGGCCGGCACGGTCATCGAGGAGGCCACGCAGTCGATCGTCGACGTGAAAGCATTTGGAAACGAAGAATTTGAAGCCCGTCGCTACGACCGTGCGCTCGACTCGTTTTTTCATGTCACTTTGCGAGGCGCGCGCCACCGAGCTGCTTTTCTATCATTCATCATTTTTGCCCTCTTTGGCACCATCGCATTCGTCACTTGGTATGGCTCGCGAATGTATGCAAATGGCGAAATTAATTGGACGAACTTTGCGGCTTTCATTTTGTTTTCCATTTTTGTAGGAGCGTCGTTAGGTTCGTTTCCAGAAATCATTTCCCAGTTCCAGCAGACTGCGGGCGCCACCGACCGGCTGCGCGAAATTCTCGACAGCCCCACAGAGCGCGCCATCGGTTCGGAAGACATTATTTTGCTTGGTTCACTTGGTTTCAAAAACGTTAGTTTTCGCTATCCGTCGCGGGAAGACGTGCTCGTGCTCGATGATATCGCTTTTCATGTCGCCCCTGGCCAACGCGTCGCCTTGGTCGGTCCTTCCGGTGCTGGAAAATCGACCGTTTTTTCGCTGATTCTCGGATTCCATTCACCGGAGTCTGGTCAGATCGTTTTTGACGAAATCGATGCCTCGCAAATCGGCTTGGCTTGCCTGCGTTCGCAGATGGCGATCGTTCCACAAGAGGTGTTGCTCTTCGGCGGTAGCATTTTGGAAAACATCGAGTACGGCAAGCCAGGTGCGAGCCGCGAGGACATCACCCGCGCCGCGGAAATGGCCAACGCCCACGAATTCATTTACAAGCTACCGGAAGGCTACGAAACGCTGGTCGGCCCTCGTGGAACCAAGCTTTCTGGCGGCCAACGCCAACGCATCGCGATCGCTCGTGCCATCCTTGCGAACCCGCGCATTCTCTTATTAGACGAAGCGACTTCGGCGCTTGATTCCGAGAGCGAGCGGCTCGTCAACGAAGCGCTGGATCGGCTCATGGCCGATCGCACAAGTTTGGTCATCGCCCACCGCCTTTCCACCGTCCGCCATGCAGATCACATTCTCGTTTTCAACCACGGAAAAATCGTGGAAAGCGGCACACACGAGGCGCTCTTGGCTCGGGACGGCACGTATAAATTGCTGGTCGAGACGCAGCTGATGTGAATTTGGACGATTGCTTTGCAGAATTCACCGCGATCTATCGGTGGATCATGAATTCCGAGCGACCATTTACAGCGTCAAAGGCTAGTAATTTCAGAGGTTTTTGACAATTATTCTTTTCATTGAGATTTTTTTTGACAGAGTGGTCGACTTTGCTATGGTCCCGCCGCTCTTCCCCACAGCAAGTCAGGGGTGCCGCGTCTAGTCTCGTTTTCCGAGATCGGCCGCGGTGTTTTTGTCTCGTCTAAGGGAGAGTAATACATAACAGCTTGCTCGCGTAGCTCAGGGGTAGAGCGCATCCTTGGTAAGGATGAGGTCGGGGGTTCGAATCCCCCTGCGAGCTCCAGGGTCATCTCGATAAATCTCAACAGTCTCAAGCAGAACAACAACCACCATGGCTAAAGAATCATTCCAGCGCAATAAGCCGCACGTAAACATCGGAACTATCGGTCACGTTGACCACGGCAAAACCACACTCACCGCAGCGATCACTAATACGCTCGCTGAAAAAGGCCTCGCCCAAAAGAAAAGCTACGCCGACATCGACGCAGCTCCGGAAGAACGTGAGCGCGGTATCACCATCAACACGGCTCACGTGGAGTATGAAACCACCAAGCGCCACTACGCACACGTGGACTGCCCTGGTCACGCCGACTATGTGAAAAATATGATCACCGGCGCTGCTCAAATGGACGGTGGAATCCTCGTGGTTTCAGCTGCAGACGGCCCGATGCCACAAACCCGTGAGCACATCCTTCTCGCTCGCCAAGTGGGTGTTCCTGCACTCGTGGTGTTCATGAACAAGGTTGACCTTGTGGACGACGCCGAACTTCTCGAACTCGTCGAGATGGAAGTGCGCGATTTGCTCTCCATGTATGAATTCCCAGGCGATGACATTCCAATCGTAATGGGCTCGGCCAAGGCCGCCCTCGAAGGCGATGCCGCTCAAATGGAAAACGTCATGAAACTCATGGATGCTGTGGATTCCTACATCCCTGAGCCTGAGCGTCCGATCGATAAAACATTCCTCATGCCGATCGAAGACGTGTTCTCGATCGAAGGTCGTGGAACGGTCTGCACCGGTCGCGTCGAACGCGGAATCGTTAAGAAGATGGAGGAAGTCGAAATCGTCGGACTTCGTGACACGCAAAAAACCACTGTCACCGACATCGAAATGTTCCGTAAGCTACTCGACGAAGGTCGTGCGGGTGACAACGTTGGACTTCTCGTTCGTGGTCTTAAGAAGAACGATGTTGAGCGTGGCCAAGTCATCGCCAAGGTCGGCACGGTCAAGGGTCACACGATCTTCAAGTCCGAAATCTACGTTCTTTCGAAAGAAGAAGGTGGTCGCCACACCCCGTTCTTCTCGAACTACCGTCCTCAGTTCTACTTCCGTACCACCGACGTTACCGGCAGCATCAAGCTTCCTGAAGGTGTCGAAATGGTGATGCCTGGTGACAACATCAATCTTGAAGTTGAACTCATCACGCCGATCGCCATGGAGCCAACCATGCGTTTCGCGATTCGTGAAGGTGGCCGCACCGTCGGTGCAGGACGCGTCGGTGAAATCATCAAGTAATATTATCAATCCACTTCAAGATTAAGCACTTGTGCGGATTCTTGAAGTTTAGAGTCAGGGGCACCTCGCTAAAAACGGGGTGCCCTCGAGTCGCCTCAAAACGTCAGTAGTTCAATTGGTAGAGCGTCGGTCTCCAAAACCGAATGTTGTGGGTTCGAGTCCCCCCTGGCGTGCCATTTCTTGTCTCAGCTTCATCGTCAAACGAAATCATGTTCTTAAAAATCATTAGCTTCCTAGGCGAAGTAAAAGGCGAACTTCGCAAAGCGAGTTGGCCTTGGGAGTCCGATCCAAAGATCAAGGGACTTAAGAAATACAAGGAACTGGTGGACTCGACCATTGTGGTTTTGATCGCAATGGTGCTACTCGCAGGTTTTGTGCAATTTTGGGACTTTTTCGACGTATTGATCGTCGGCTTTTTCACGAACTTCGACTTCGGTCGTTAATTTTTTGGTTACTCCTTTTCAATCCATCTCCGACCGACCCGTCATGTCAGAATCCAATTCATTCCGCGATCAATGGTATGTTGTCCAAGTGCTATCCGGCCAGGAAGGCAAGGTTCGTGACCGCATCGCTCGCACGGCAGAGGCCGAGGGGATGACGGAGTACATCCGCGAGGTGCTTGTACCCATCGAAATGGTCTCGGAAATCCGCCGTGGCAAAAAAACCGAGACGAAGAAAAAATTCTTTCCAGGCTATATCATCGTCAACATGAACCTCGCCACCGAGGACAACCAACTGGTCGAAAAGACTTGGTTTTTCATCAAGGAAATGGACGGCGTGATCGGCTTCGCCGGTACCAAAGACCGCCCCGCACCGATGCGTCCCCGCGAGGTCGAGGCGATGCTCTCACAAATCAAGGAGCGCGAGCAAAGTGTGCGCCCTTCTATCAGTTTCGAAGTCGGAGACACCGTGAAGGTGGCCGATGGTCCGTTCCAGAGTCAGAATGGCGTGGTTGAAGAAATCGACCCCGAACGCGGCAAGCTCCGGGTCTCGGTGACGATCTTCGGTCGCAGCACTCCGGTCGAACTCGAATACTGGCAAGTCGAAAGAGAATAAATTTTTCTCGACCTAATCTTACAAATAGATCACCACCCCTCTCCCGCAAGAATAACCGCATCAATTTATGGCCAAGGAAGTCGTCAAACTCATTAAGCTCCAGATCAAAGCTGGGGCCGCCAATCCATCACCTCCAGTGGGCCCAGCCCTCGGGCAGGCCGGTGTCAACATCATGGCATTCTGTAAGGAATTCAACGCGAACACCCAAGCCCAAGCGGGCGATGTGCTTCCTGTTGTGATTTCCGTTTACAAGGATAAGTCATTCTCATTCATCACCAAGAAGCCACCCGCCGGCAACCTTCTCAAGAAGATCGCGGGACTTGCTTCTGGCTCGAAAGAGGCTAACAAAATCAAGGTCGGCAAGATCACCAAGGCCCAGCTGATGGAGGTTGTGAAGATCAAGATGCCCGACCTGAACACGAAGGATCCAGAAGCCGCATGCCGCATTCTTGCGGGCACCGCTCGCCAAATGGGTCTTGAAATCGAAGGTTACTAATTCAAGGAGTGTTGGCGTCTCGCCGACATCTTCTTTTTCACTCTCAGCCAACGGCCTCACCGCCCGAGGCACCTCGCAGGAGGGAAAAGCAATCCGCAATTTCCGCCCGAACTGCAAACCACTAATAAAATGGCTAAACACCGCAGCAAACGCTACAAAAAAGCAGTCGCTCTCGTCCAAACGGGCAAGAATTACTCGCTCACCGAAGCTATCAGCACTGTGAAGGAATTCCCAGCGCCGAAGTTCACTCCCACCGTCACTCTCTCGTTCCACCTCGGCGTGGATCCCCGTAAGAGCGATCAAATGGTCCGTGGTTCTGTCTCACTGCCTCACGGTACTGGCAGAAACGTCCGAGTCGTCGTTTTCGCCCAAGGCGCCGCCGCTGAGGCCGCGATCGCCGCCGGTGCCGAGCACGTTGGCTACGAAGATCTCATCAAGCGCGTCCAAGAAGGGTTCACGGATTTCGACTCCGCGATCGCCACGCCAGACGCGATGACCGAAGTTCGGAAAATCGCTCGGGTTCTTGGACCTCGTGGTTTGATGCCGAACCCGAAGACCGGAACGGTCACCGACGACACCGCCAAGGCGGTGCGTGAAGTGAAGGCTGGACGCGTTGATTTCAAACTCGATAAAAACGGTAACGTTTCGGGTTCGATCGGCAAGACCTCCTTCGAGCCCGCTCAGTTGGAAGAAAACGCTCGTGCATTCGTGGACAGCGTAGTCCGCGCCAAGCCGGCATCCGCCAAGGGTAATTACATCCAAGCCGTGACACTCGCTGCCTCGATGCTCCCGGGCATTCCTCTGGAAGCCGCCACCTACACCAAAGCATCTGCTTAATCCACGGTCCGCCAACGCATATGAATCCAGACAAGAAAATCATCATCAACGGCCTGTTGGATCGCGTCAACGCGTCTCCCTACCTGATCGTCATCGATTACACCGGTCTCACCGTGCAGCAATTCACGGAACTCCGCAACCGCCTCGGGGCAGGGGGTGCCAACTGCACCGTCGCCAAGAATAGCTACATGCGGAAAGCTCTCGCGGAAGCTGGAATGCCAGACATCGGTTCCGACCTCACGGGTCAAATGGCTTACGTCATGGGCGATGCCGAAGTGTTCTCCGCTGCGAAGGTTATCAAGAATTTCGAGAAGGAATTCAAGAAGCCTGAGATGAAAGTGGGAATCCTTGGCAATGCGGTGCTCGACGCCGAAGCGCTCAAGGCCATCGCCGACATCCCATCCCGCGAAGCAGTCCTCTCGCAACTCTTGGCAACCATCCTCGAGCCCGCGACTCGTATCGCACGCGTTATCCAAGCGAAGTTCAATCCAGACGCTGACGACTCCGCTGCTGAAGTCGAAGTTGCAGCACCTGCTGAAGTTGAAGCTGTAGCGCCCGCTATTGAAGCGGTAGCAACCGCTGCCGAAGTTGAAACACCTGCTGAAGTCGAAGCACCCGCTGCTGAAGCTAAAGCTGAAACCCCGGCTGCTGAATAACAAACAATCTGATGTGATGGTGGCAGCGGCTCCCGTTTCCACCTGAACCCACAATGGTTCCTCGTCGGAGCAACGGCTGTTGCTCTGAAATCTCCGGAGGCTCTGGAGGCGACGATACCGAACAAGGAGAATAAAAAAATGGCTAATATTGATACACTCGTAGAAGAACTCGGCAAGCTCACCGTTTTGGAAGCTGTCTCGCTCGTTAAACAACTTGAAGAACATTGGGGCGTTTCCGCTGCTGCACCTGTCGGCGTTGCCGGTCCTGCTGCCGTCGCAGAAGCTGTCGAAGAGAAGACTGAATTCGACGTGGTCCTCACGGATTGCGGCGCTAATAAGATTGCCGTCATCAAGGCCGTCCGCGAAGTCGCTCCCGGCCTTGGCCTTGCAGACGCGAAGAAGCTCGTCGAGAGCGCTCCCGCAAAAATCCTCGAAGGTGTCGCCAAAGACGCTGCCGAGACTGCAAAGAAAAAGCTCGAAGAGGCTGGCGCCAAAATCGAACTGAAGTAACATCCTTTCAGATAACTCCTGGGGCAGAGCAATCTGCCCTAGGATTTTCTGTCGTAACCGCCGGGAGACTCTATTGAAAATTCAAATTAACATGATCCAACAGATTTTCCCGCCGATTCCGACAAAACTTTCCAACGCTTGATTCACACCGCCTGAGACCGTTCGCGGCTCAGGCTCAATTTGTAAGAAGAATACTACTAAACGCCATGGCTGAACGTCTTTATTTCGGGAAATTCGAGGAAGTGATCGAGCCACCTAACCTCATTGAGGTTCAGAGTCGCTCCTATGATGAATTCCTCCAAAAGGATGCGCTCCCTAGCGAGCGCGCAGATGCAGGTCTCCAAGCGGTTTTCCGCGAGGTGTTCCCTATCAAAAGTTACGACGAGGCAATCGAACTGGATTTCGTAGCCTACGACATCGAGGATCCAAAGATCACATCTCTCGACTCGCTGCGCAACAGCGAGAGTTTCAGCGCGGCACTCTATGTGACGTTTAAGTTGAAAGACGAGACTGGTACAAAAAAGGAGCGCGTCTATATGGGCGAACTCCCGATGATGACCCGTCGCGGAACTTTCATCATCAACGGCGCTGAGCGTGTCATCGTCTCCCAACTTCACCGCTCGCCGGGGATTTGCTTCGAGACCTCTCAACACCTGAATGGTAAGTTGCTCCACTCTTTCCGAATCATCCCCGACCGCGGATCATGGCTCGAAGTGCAGTTCGACACCAACGATCTTCTCTACGTCTATCTCGACCGCCGTCGCCGCCGCCGTAAATTCCTCGCCACCACCTTCCTGCGGGTGCTCGGCTACCCGACCGACCGTGACATCGTCAGCCATTTCTACTCACCCGAATCTCTTCGCCTCAGCGAGTCGATGGACGAAGGCGAACTCGGCCACAAGGTACCTTTCGAGGATATCCTCGATGGCGAACTCACCGTGGCGAAGGCTTACGAGCCGCTCACCATCGGCATCGTCCGCCAGTTGCTGACCCTCGGGCACAAGAATGTGGAAGTCATCGACGGTCGCGAAGATGAAATCCTGCTCAAGTCGCTCCGCAAGGATCCAGCGAAGGACGAGGAGTCCGCGCTCAAGGACATCTATCGGAAACTCCGCCCAGGCGACCCGCCGACCGCGGCAAATGCCCGTGCATTGCTCAAGCGTCTATTCTTCGATGCGAAGAAATACGACCTCACACGCGTCGGTCGCTATAAGATCAACCAAAAACTCGGCATCCAAGTGGACTCCGACCAACGGATCATGGTGCCCGAGGATTTCCTCGCTGCCGTCCGCTACATCCTCAAGCTGAAAAAAGGCGACGGTGTCATCGACGACATCGACCACCTTGGCTCACGCCGCGTCCGTGCGGTGGGTGAACTCCTCGCGAACCAGTGCCGCGTGGGCCTCGCCCGTACCGAGCGCTTGGTCAAAGAGCGCATGACATTGTTCGACGTGAACATCGAGGGCATGACCCCGCAAAAGCTCATCAACCCGAAGGCGCTCTCCGCCGTCGTGCGTGATTTCTTCGGGCGTTCGCAGCTTTCTCAGTTCATGGACCAAACGAACCCACTCGCCGAGTTGACGCACAAACGTCGTCTCTCTGCGCTCGGACCGGGTGGTCTCAACCGCGACCGCGCCGGCTTCGAAGTCCGCGACGTGCATCCATCCCACTACGGTCGGATCTGCCCGATCGAAACTCCGGAAGGACCTAACATCGGCCTCATCAACTCGATGTGTACCTACGCTCGCATCAACGAGTTCGGATTCATCGAAACTCCATACCGCCGCGTGGTGAACTCAAAAGTCACCAACGAAATCGAGTATCTAACCGCTGACCAAGAGGAAAATTTCCTCATCGCTCAAGCGAACAACCCGATCGATAAAAAAGGCGTTTTCCAAACCGAGCGCATCACCGCTCGTGAAAAAGGCGGCGAGTTCATTGAAGCACTTCCAGCGGATGTGAACTACATGGATGTCTCTCCGAAGCAACTCGTCTCCGTGGCTGCCGGTTTGATTCCGTTCCTCGAGCACGACGATGCTAACCGCGCGTTGATGGGATCTAACATGCAACGCCAGGGCGTGCCACTGCTTGTGTCCGAGTCACCGCTCGTCGGTACGGGTCTTGAAGGTAAGGCCGCTCGCGATTCGCGCGCCGTGGTAGTTTCCGAAGCCGACGGTATCGTTGCCGCCGCCACTGCGGAAATGATCGTGACCTCCCCAGACGGCAAACTGCCTGTTTCTGAAGAGAAATTCCTCAGCGAAGCTGATTCGGTGAAAACGAATCTGGAGAAGGGCGTCATGGTCTATCCGTTGCGAAAGTTCATGCGCTCGAACGCAGGCACTTGCATCAACCAGAAGCCAATCGTCAAACTAGGCCAAAAAATTAAAAAAGGCCAAGTCCTTGCTGATGGACCTAACACCGAAGACGGCGAACTCGCCATCGGTCGTAACGTCCTCGTCGCATTCATGCCATGGAATGGCTACAACTTCGAAGATGCCATCGTCATCTCCGAGCGCGTGGTCAAGGACGATGTATACACTTCGATCCACATCTCGGAGTTCGATGTCGCTGCACGTGACACCAAACTCGGTCCGGAAGAAATCACCCGAGATATCCCGAACGTCGGCGAAGATGCACTCCGCAATCTCGACCACGACGGCATCATCCGCATCGGTGCAGAAGTGAAACCTGGCGATATCCTCGTCGGTAAAATCACTCCAAAATCTGAAACGGAACTCGCGCCAGAAGAGCGACTCCTCCGCGCTATCTTCGGTGAAAAAGCCGCCGATGTGAAAGACACTTCCCTCCGCGTGCCATCCGGTTGCGTCGGAATCGTTCAAGACGTCCGCGTCTCACAGAGCGGATTCGCCAAGAAGCGCATGGACAAGGTTGATCCAGTCGAACTGAAGAAGACGCTCAAGAAGATAAACGACGAGCATAAGAAGAAAGCTGACAAACTAACGGATGACCTCACTGAGCGACTCTCGGATATTTTGTTAGGTGAAAAAATTCCGCTCGATGTGGTTAACGCGCAAACCGGTGAAATCATCATCCCGGCCAATCGAAAGATCACCAAGACACTGCTTCGCAAACTCGCTTCGGTTCACGACCATATCGAAATTGATCCTTCCCCAATCCGTAACAAGATTTTGGAAATCATCACTGCGTTCGAAGGCCGCTTCCAAGAACTCGACACCGAGCGCGAGCGTAAACTCGATTCGCTCGAGTCCGGTGATGAAGTTGATCCGGGCGTTATCAAAGAAGTCAAAGTCTTCATCGCCGCCAAACGGAAACTCTCTGTCGGTGATAAAATGGCGGGGCGCCACGGTAACAAGGGTGTTGTCGCGACGATCGTCCGCGAGGAGGATATGCCTTATCTATCAGATGGAACTCCGGTGGATATCTGTCTCAACCCGCTCGGCGTACCATCGCGGATGAACGTCGGTCAGGTGCTTGAAACTCACCTCGGCGTCGCTGCCAAGGCACTCGGATTCAAGGTGGCGACACCGATCTTCGACGGTATCAAGGAAGAGGTCATCTGGGATTTCATGTCCAAGGCCAAGAAGGTCGACGGCGTGAAATTCATCGGTGACAACGGCGAACTCCGCGAACGTCGACCCGGGGAGCCGGAAGGCCGCGGTTACACTTGGATCGGTGATGGCAAGGACGGCACCACCGGTGGTAAATCGACCCTCTATGATGGTCGCACCGGCGAAGCATTCCACAACCCAGTCGTGGTCGGCATGATCTACATCTTGAAACTCGGCCACTTGGTTGCCGACAAGATCCACGCCCGGGCCGTCGGCCCATACTCGCTTGTCACTCAGCAACCGCTCGGTGGTAAGGCGCAATACGGTGGCCAACGTTTCGGAGAAATGGAAGTTTGGGCGCTCGAAGCATACGGTGCGGCCTACACTCTCCAAGAACTTCTAACTGTAAAATCGGACGATGTGCAAGGACGCACTCGGATCTACGAGGCTATTGTCAAAGGTGACAACAACCTCGAAGCCGGAACTCCTGAATCATTCAACGTTCTCATCAAGGAAATGCAATCCCTCGGACTCGACGTCCGTCCGGGTCGCAAGGGATCCACCCATGGCTCCGGCATGACCGGTGGCTTGGATGACTACTCCTTGGATGATCTTACCCTGTAATTTAAAACGCGAACCCCAACCTGACCTAAACCGTTACTAACAACATGAGTGTCGATAATAACCTTCGCGAACTATTTGGCGTGGACGAACGCCCAGAGCAGTTCGACCAAGTTTCCATCACCGTGGCATCACCGGAAATCATTCGCTCTTGGTCCAAGGGCGAAGTGAAAAACCCGGAAACCATCAATTACCGGACGTTTAAGCCTGAAAAAGGCGGCCTCTTCTGCGAGCGGATCTTCGGACCCACCCGTGACTGGGAATGCGCCTGTGGCAAATACAAACGGATCAAACACAAGGGCGTGATCTGCGACCGCTGCGGCGTCGAAGTGACCCTCAGCCGCGTCCGTCGCGAGCGCATGGGCCACATCGAACTGGCGGTGCCGGTTTCTCACATCTGGTTCTACAAGTGCATGCCATCCCGCATCGGTTTGATGTTAGATATGAGTGCGCGTCAGTTAGAGCGCGTGATTTACTATGAGGACTACGCCGTCACCGAGCAGGGCAACACCGCTCTCGAAGTCGGGCAACTCCTAACGGAAAATGAACTCCGTGAGGCGGAAGACACCTATGGCGAGGGTTCGTTCCAAGCCAGTATGGGTGCCGCTGCCATTATGGAATTGCTTCGTCAGTGCGATCTTCCTGCCCTCATCGTGGCGCTGGAAGAGGAGCTCGGAACCACCAAGTCCAAACAGAACAAGAAGAAGCTGTCGAAGCGTCTTAAGATCACGCAAGGTTTCCTTCAGTCGAAGTCACGTCCCGAATGGATGGTCCAAACCGTGCTCCCCGTGATCCCACCGGACCTGCGTCCGCTCGTGCCACTCGAAGGTGGCCGTTTCGCCACCTCCGACTTGAACGATCTCTATCGCCGCGTCATCAACCGCAACAACCGCCTCAAAAACCTTCTGCTCCTCAAAACGCCGGAAGTCATCATCCGCAACGAGAAGCGGATGCTCCAAGAAGCGGTGGACGCCTTGTTCGACAACGGTCGCCATGGCCGCGCCGTAACCGGTGCCGGCAACCGCCCACTGAAATCGCTCTCCGACATGCTCAAGGGCAAGGGTGGCCGTTTCCGCCAAAACCTTCTCGGTAAACGCGTGGACTACTCCGGTCGTTCCGTCATCGTCGTCGGTCCCGATCTCAAACTCGGTCAGTGTGGACTTCCGAAAAAGATGGCCCTCACCTTGTTCGAACCGTTCATCATCCGCCGCCTCAAGGAGCTTGGCTACTGCCACACGGTGCGCTCGGCCAAGAAGATGATCGACCGTAAGACCACGGAAGTCTGGGATATTCTAGCAGAAGTCACCAAGGGTCACCCGATCCTCCTCAATCGTGCGCCGACCCTTCACCGTCTATCGATTCAGGCCTTCGAGCCGAAGCTCATCGAAGGTGAGGCCATCCGCGTCCACCCGCTCGTCTGCACCGCCTATAACGCGGACTTCGACGGTGACCAAATGGCTGTCCACGTTCCGCTTTCGATCGAGGCCCAGATGGAGTGCCGCCAGCTGATGCTTGCGCCTAACAACATCTTCTCGCCCGCATCCGGTCGCCCTGTCACGGTTCCTACTCAGGACATCATTCTCGGCACTTACTATCTAACATGGGCAGGTACCCGCACTGAGAAAGATCGCGAAAAAGAGGAGCATATGCCACTCTTTGATAATGCGTCCGAAGTTGAATTTGCCCTTGCATCCGACAAAATCGAATACCACCAGTGGATCCGCATCCGTAACCCCGACCACGGTAAAAACACCGTTTTCGGTTACAAAGGCGAAGATCTCACCGCTAAAGACCTCAAGGAGCTCACCCCGCTCCAGCAGGCGCTCCGCCAAGGCAAAATCATCGAGACCACTCCCGGTCGCGTTCGTTTCAATGAAATCTGGCCTGCGGGCGTCGGTTTCATCAACAACAACGTCGGCAAGAAACAAATCGGTGACATCATCTGGCGCTGCTATCAGGTTTCTGGCAAGCCGAAGACTGTCGAGGTGTTAGACGAATTGAAAAATCTCGGTTTCCGCGAAGCAACCCGCTCGGGAACTTCGATCGGAATCGTCGACATGGTCATCCCCGAGGAAAAGCCAGAAGTCATCGCGAAGGCCTACGAGGAAGTCGAAAAAGTCACCAAGCAATATCGCAACGGTGTCATCACCGACGGTGAGCGCTATCAGAAAGTCGTCGACGTCTGGACTCAAGCCACCGACACCATCGCCAACGCGCTCTATCGCAAGATCGAGTTCAACGAAGGCAAGAAAAAGGCATCGCCACTTTTCATGATGGTCGATTCCGGTGCCCGTGGTAACAAATCGCAGATCAAACAACTCGGCGGTATGCGCGGACTGATGGCCAAGCCCTCCGGCGAAATCATCGAACGTCCGATCATTTCTAACTTCCGTGAAGGCCTCACAGTGTTGGAGTATTTCATCTCCACTCACGGAGCTCGTAAGGGCCTCTCTGACACCGCTCTGAAAACGGCTGACTCTGGCTACATGACCCGTAAATTGGTCGACGTGGCGCAAGATGTCATCGTCTTCAAGCAGGATTGCGGAACGGCGAACGGCATCACCGTCGCTGCCATTTACGATGGTGACGAGGAGTCGGCGTCGCTTTCCACCCGCATCTATGGTCGCGTCTCGTGCGAGCAAATCAAGGATCCTGTCACCGGTGGCGTCTTGGTCGAAATCGACGACGTTATTAACGAAGTCCAAGCACGCTCGATTGAAAACATCGGCGTTCTCAAACTCAAAATCCGCTCGGTGCTCACTTGTGAAGCGGAGCGCGGATGCTGCGCGAACTGCTACGGATTGAATCTCGCCACTGGCCTCCCTGTGAAAATCGGTGAAGCCGTCGGCATCATCGCCGCTCAATCGATCGGCGAGCCAGGAACTCAGCTTACCATGCGGACGTTCCACGTCGGCGGTGTTGCTGCTGCCACATTCAAACAACCTATCATCAAGGCCAAGAATACCGGTCGCCTCGTCTATAAGGACATGCGCACGGTGCAAGACGTCGATGGCCACTGGGTCGTTCTCAACAAGAACAGTACCATTTCCATCCGCGACAAGGAAGGCCTAGAGTTAGAAAGCCATCAGATCGTTATCGGTTCCGTGATTTCCGTAAAGGATGGCGAAGACGTGAAGAAGGGCGATACGGTTGTCACTTGGGATCCTTATAACGTACCCATCCTCACCGAGAAAAACGGTAAGGTCGAACTCCGCGACATGATCTCTGGCATCACTGTTTCTAACGAAACAGACAAGGAGACCGGTAAAAAAGGCATGGTCGTCACTGAGCACAAGGAAGACCTCCACCCACAAGTCGTCATCATCGACGAGAAGACCAAGGAAATCAAAGCGAGCTACTCCATCCCCGTCGGCGCCCACCTTTCCGTCAAGGAAGGTCAAGTCATCACCGCGGGTACGCAGATCGCCAAGACTCCGCGTAAAGTCGCCCGCACCAAGGACATCACTGGTGGTCTGCCACGGGTTGCCGAGCTTTTCGAAGCCCGAAAGCCCAAGGACTCCTGCGTCATCGCCAAGATCGAAGGCGTCATTTCCTTCGGCGGCAATGTCCGCGGCAAGAAGAAGGTCATCATCACTCACACCGAGACTGGTGAGCAAGTCGACCACCTTGTCCCGATGGGCAAGCACGTCGTTGTCACCGATGGCGACGTCGTCAAACGTGGCGATCAAATCACCGAAGGCCCCGTGTCGCCGGAAGATTTGCTCGAAGCTTGCGGAGCCCAAGAACTCCAAGAGCACTTGGTCAACGAGGTGCAATCGGTTTACCGCGTCCAAGGGGTGGAAATCAACGACAAGCACATCGAGGTCATCGTCCGTCAAATGCTCCGCAAGGTGAAAATCACCGACCCGGGCGATGCCGACCAATTCCTCTGGGGTGACCAAGTGGACCGCTCGAACTTCAAGCGCGTCAACGCCGAGATCCTAGCAAATGGTGGTAAACCCGCTGAGGGCGAGCCAGTTCTCCTAGGAATCACCAAGGCTTCGCTGGAAACCGATTCGTTCATCTCTGCCGCTTCCTTCCAAGACACCACCCGTGTTCTCACCGAAGCAGCCACCCTTGGACGCGTCGACTACCTCACTGGATTCAAGGAAAACGTCATCATGGGTCACTTGATCCCCGCCGGTACCGGATTCTATCACCACCGCGAGGCGGAGTTCGAATTCACCGTGGAGGAGCCAGAGCCAATTGTCCCGGAGAAGGAAACCTTCGAAGACGACGAAGACGCCGCGACCGCCTAACACCAGCAACCATCAGAAAAACCCGGCCCGCAAAAGCGAGTCGGGTTTTTTGCATCCATCAAGGAGCGTTGGCGTCTTCTCAACCATCTATTTCCAGATCGGTGCGATCAATCAAAGTCCCGCATGGATACCCGAGTTAATTCAACTGTACGATGACTTCCGAGCAAATACAGCAGAGCAAGAATATTTTAATTATTTCTGTCTCTTACAATTTTTTGTGAAGTGGCCTATTGTGGCTTTTGGGCGGACCGGATGTTGACCCGGGGTTTCTAGGGATCTTACAGTGCACCAGCAATGGCTGACTTGGATTACGA
>Ga0209190_1000373_pt1 | contig 32782 bp, 30 predicted proteins | sample M_140205_XF_Meta_FD_187315 | JGI IMG/M metagenome (GOLD analysis project Ga0209190, IMG submission 187315) | Freshwater microbial communities from Lake Montjoie, Canada to study carbon cycling - M_140205_XF_MetaG (SPAdes) (version 2) | ecosystem: Environmental > Aquatic > Freshwater > Lake...
AGGTCCTGCAATACCTCGAACGCAATGTCCTCCTGCGCGCCATCGACCGCAACTGGCAGAACCAGCTGACCGAGATGGAAGACCTCCGTCGCGGCGTCAGCCTGCGCTCCTACGCGCAAAAGGATCCGCTCAACGAGTACAAGGCCGAAGCCTTCAAAGCTTTCGAACGCCTCATGCAGCAGCTGCGCACCGATACCGGCGCCGGCCTCTTCCGCACCGCCTCGTCGATGGAAGCACTCGAATCCCTCATGCGTCGCGCCCAAGGTCAGGCCAAGGCCACCGGCCCCGCCGAGGCGAGTGTGACCGAAACGACTGCGACCTCGTCAGCCAACGCGCCCAAGCCCGAACCTTTCCGCCGCCTGACCCCGAAGATCGGCCGCAACGCCGTCGTCCGCATCCGCAAAGGACCTGAGACCCAGGACCTGAAGTGGAAGAAGGCCGAAGCGCTCGTCCGCGACGAAGGCTGGGAAGTGGTTGAGACGCTCTCGGAATGACCGATCAGCCGACGAGCAGCCCTGCTGCCGCCCGGCTCGCCTGGGTCGGCACATCGCTGACCGCCCTGCTGCTCTTCTTTTCGTTTGGACCCGTTGGAAATCCGTTCTGGGCTTTCGTCGCGCTCGTGCCAGCGATGATTGCCACGACGCTTCGTCCGGACTGGCGGACCTGGCGACGGGCGAGCTTCGTAACGAGTTGGGTGCTCTGGATTGCGTTGCTCGTTTGGCTCCGCCACGTCTACCCACCGCTCGGTTGGATCGGTCTCGTGCTGCTCACCGCCTACTGCGCGCTGTATCCGTTTATCTGGCTGTTGCTGGCCCGCTGGATCTTTCCCGCCTGCGCGGGCGCTTCGCTCCCGGCCCGCCTGCTCGCCATCGGCGGTCTCGCCGGCGCTTGGGGACTGCTCGAATGGACGCGGTGCACCATTCTCTCCGGCTTCGGTTGGCTGCCGCTCGCGGCTTCGCAGACCGGCAATCCCGTCATGCTCAGCCTCTGCGCTTGGGTCGGACCGATTGGCCTCTCCATCGCGCTCGTGCTTTTTAATCTCGGGCTTGCCCGCTGGATTGTCCGGCTCATCGAATTTTATCAGGAAGAAAGCGAACTGAAGCCCGCTGGTCCGATGGGCTGGTTGCGGCGGCTCACGCCTGAACTCTATCTTGGCCTGCTACCCATCGCGCTCGGCTTCTTCGCCCTGATCGCCGCCAACGCTTCCAAAGCCTCGGCAGATAAGGTCAGCTTCACCGTCGGCGTGGTGCAGACGGACTTCGACCCGAACGCAAAGTGGGATCCGACGCGCCTGCAGGAACACCTCGTGATGACCGAGGCAATGACCGCTTCGGTGGCGGCGAATAAGGCCGTCGATTTCGTCCTCTGGCCCGAAGCCGCCCTGCCGCTCACGCTCGAGAGCGAAGCCTACCTGAGCCGCCTCACCGGCCTGGCCAAAGCGACCGACACCCCGCTCGTCATCGGAGCCATCGATCGCCGCGGTACGGGCTACGGTAACGCGGTTGCGGTAATCACCGCGGAAGGCGTGCAGAAACCCGTCTACGCCAAGCGCCACCTCGTACCCTTCGGCGAATACGTCCCGTTGGCCGACTTCCTGCCGCTACGTAAGGTCGTACCGATCGAGACGGATTGTATCGCCGGCACCGGGCCCTCGCTCCTGCCGCTCACCACGCGCCGAGGGCATACCTTCATGGGCGGAGCACTCGTTTGCTATGAAGACGTCTTTCCGGAGCTCGCCCGTGAGCACGCCCTCGCCGGCGCCGACGTCTTAATCGTGGTGACGAACGATGCTTGGTATGGCCGCGAGGCTGGCGCCTACCAGCACGGCGCCCATTCCTTCCTGCTCGCCGCCGCCACCGGCCTCCCAGTGGTTCGCTGCGGTAACGCTGGCTGGAGCGGGACGATTGATTCGCTCGGCCGGGCCTTTCCGCTCTTGGACCAAGGCAGCATCTATTTCCGTGGCGCGCGCGCGACCTCCCCTGTCAGCCTACCACGTAAACGCCTCCCAGACACCTTCTGGGTTCGGCACGGCGACTGGGCCGTCGGCCTGGGCGGCCTGCTCTTCGCACTGACCTACATCTGGCGTCGGCGCCGCGGGACCTAAGCCAAAAAACCGCAGGTCCTTGTCGACCTCCCTCGGAAACCCTCCAAGGTGAAGTGACCCCAGCACGGATGCATCCGTGCCTCACCGCCGCTCACCGATGAAGCCCCTGCGCACCCTCTTCGCCTGCCTCAGTTTCTGCGTCGCCATCACCCTGCACGCGCAGGAACTCAAGAAGCCCAAGGCTGAGTTCCCTGAAAGCGGCACGGCCGAGTTCCGCCTCCGCATCAAATCCATCCCGACGCTGCGGATGCAGATCAACGGCGTCAACGTACTCATGGGCGTAGACACCGGCTGCCAAGGCACGGCCGTCATCACGCCGCGCGCCGCTACCCGCTGCGGCATCACCGAGTCGTTCAGCATGCCCACCATGGGAAACTCCGGTCGGAACGAATCCACCTACGGCCTGGTCGAGAAACTCCAGGCGGGTGAAGTCACTTGGCGGGATTTCCACATGGCGATCATGCCGCTCGATGGCATGGAAATCGACGGCCTGCTCGGTGCTGATATCCTCTTCGCACGGCCGTTCTACATGGACCTACGTAATAAGGTCATGATCCTCGGCAAGATCCCGGACACGTCCGGCGCCCATGAGGTCCCCTGCTACAGCCGGGGCGGTCACTGTGGCGTGAACATCGAGGTCGAGGGCGTAAAGATTCCCATGATCATCGATTCTGGCGCATCGAAGTCCTACATGAGCTCGCTGAAGTTCCGCGGCCAGACCGAGTTCCGCGGCTACCTCCCCGTGGCCACCGTACGCAGCACCAGCCTGACCCGCGTCGAGGTCTGCAAAATCAAGTCCCTCAAGATCGGCGGAGCCCCGCTTACGGGCGTCGAATTCATCCGCGACCAGGAGCACAACCTGCTGGGGGATGACTTCCTCCTCGCCCACCCGATCGCAGTGGACATGGCGGCACGCCGCCTCTGGCTCTTCGAGCCACAGGTGGCCGCAAGGCCTGAGGACGAGACATCTAAGTAAGAAGGCTTAGCGACGACGACCGGACTTACCGGAAGCCTTGCCGCCACCTTCGGACTCGCCGCCTTCTTCATTGGCACCCGCTTCGGCCGGCTCATCTTCGTCATCCCAGCGGAGGTTCTTTTCCATATCCTTGTCGACTTCTTCGACGTCAGGGAGATCGGCGATATCTTCCGCCGCACCCTGAGCGCGGGCAGGCTTGTCGTCATCATCATCGTCGCCGGGGACTTCATGACCTAGGGGGACGAACTCGAGGATGTCGGTGATCTCTTCGAAAGGATGGATGTCGCGGCCTTCGATTAGGGCTTGGTTGCGCAGCTCGCTGAGCTGTTCATCCACGTCCTCGACGGTGAGCTTCTGCTCGAGCTTGATCGTGTCGTTGATGAGCTTCACGCGCAGGCGCATGATGTGCTCGAGGAAATCGGCGTAAGCGCCCTTATCGCCGTCCTTGACGTTCGGCAGGGCGAAGAGCTGCTCCTCGGAATCGAGGATGTGTTCGGCAACGCGGACGAGACGGACGGTCTGGTCCTTGTCCTTGTCGAGTTCTTGGGGCTGGAAAGGGACGAAGGCAGCTTCGAGCACTTCGTTGGACAGGCCGTACTCACGGAGGGGGTCCATCATGTCGAGGATCCACGGGAACTGGAAGGGGTCGAGGATGCCCAGGCCGTCCGGCTCGTAGTGTTTGGGGTCGGAGTTCTCCTTCACCCACCAGTTGCCTTCCTTCTCCTTGAATCGGATGGTGCACCAAAGGAGCTTCGAGGTAGTCACAGCCATGGGGGGTGATGTGTCCATGTCTGGGCGGGAGTCAAGAGGGGTCGGCGAAGAGTCCAAATGGCGGGCTTCTCCGCTTTCCTTCCGCCCTTTCCTCCCTTAACTGCTGGATATGTCTTTCCTGTATGAGAAGGTGATTTCCAAGGCCCTCTACAAGCTGGACCCAGAGAACGCCCACCAGCTCGGTCTCTTCGGCATGGGCCTCCTGGGCGCCTGCGCCCCCCTCCGCCTCCTGATGGAGCGCTCGCTCACCCCCCAGGGCGGCCGCCCGATTGAAGCCTTCGGCCTGAAGTTTCCCAACCACATCGGTCTCGCCGCCGGTTTCGATAAGGACGGCATCGGTTGGCGCGGCGCGGCGGCCTTGGGCTTCGGTCACGTCGAAGTAGGCACGGTAACCCCGAAGGCCCAGCCGGGCAACGAGAAGCCCCGCGTCTTCCGCTACCCTGAACTCAACGCCGTCGTGAACGCCTACGGCTTTCCAAATAACGGCGCCCAAGCCTTGCACGATCGCCTGAGCAAGCAGCCTAGCCGCGGTCAGCGCGTCTGCCCGCTCGGCATCAACATCGGCAAGAACAAGGTGACCGCCAACGAGCAGGCGCATGAGGATTACCTCGCCTGCTTCAAACTCCTCGCCCCGCTCGCCGATTACGTCGCCGTGAATATCAGCAGCCCCAACACCACCGGCCTGCGCGCCCTCCAAGATCGCGCCCCGCTCGTGACGTTGCTCTCCGCACTCGCGAAAGAGAACCGCTCGGTCGCGGGCGGCCCCGTGCCTCTGCTCCTCAAGGTTGCCCCGGATCTCAATCCAAACCAGCTCGCCGACATCGTCAGCGTCGTCGGCGAATGCGGCTTCGCCGGCATCATCGCCACGAACACCACGACCACGCGGCCCGCAGGCACCGAAGCGTGCTCGCCCGGACGCGGCGGCCTTAGCGGCGCCCCTCTGCTCGAACGCTCCCTGCAGGTCGTCCGCTTCCTCGCCAAGGAAGCCAACGGACGCATCCCGATCGTCGGCTGCGGCGGCATCCTGTCCGCCAAGGACGCTGGTCGCTTCATGGACGAAGGCGCCTGCCTCGTGCAGGTCTACTCCGGCCTCATCTTCCGCGGCCCGGAACTCGCCCGCGAAATCGCCGAAGGCCTCGCCTGGCGCCAGCGCGCCTGGGCCTAATTACTTCGTCGGCGCGACGGGAATGTGCACTTCCGACTGCTTGAGGAAGAACGGCACGAACGGGCTATTCCAATAGACTGCATACGGCTCGCCGGCCGCTTTCACGTCGGTCCGCTTGGCCAGCCAGGCCTTTAGCTCCGTCAGGGCCTCCTCATAATTCTCCCGGCTATACGAGCCGCGGATGCCAATCGCGGCGACGCGACGTTCGGGTACCGACGAGAGTTTCACCAGCGGCGTCTCAGCGAGGTCGGCACGCTTGGCCGAGGCGTCGTCCATATAGAAGACCATCGTACCCGGCTTGATGCCTGCTTCGACCGGCGCGGTCATCGGGATCTTATTCGAGTCGATGTAGCGGAAGAGCTTCATGAATAGCCCATTGTCGGCCGCGAAATAATCCGTCGACGACTCCGTGCGCATCCAGCGGGCTGCGGGCAAAGTCTTGAGTTCGAGGTCGCCAGGGGCGGTGCGGGGATAGGCTTCGGACACGGCGGACAATCTGGCCGACGCTACGGCAAGAGCGAGAGCAACCCAGAGGAACATCTTCATAAGGTCATTAAAAGGCCTGCCGCCACGGTTCCAATCCCCGAATCCTGTGACCGACCTTGCCACGACCGCGGGACTTCCTTTTGTCATGTCATGGGCGAAACGAACGAAAAGACCACCTTAGCCTCCCGCCTAGGTCACAACTTCCTGACGGGGCTGTTCCTGCTCTTGCCGATAGGCCTGACGCTCTACGTGGTCTCGGTATTACTCGACCTGATGGGCAAGTTCATCCAGCCGGCGATTGAGTTCGGCCTGGCGTGGCTCTGGCATAATTCGAAGACCCCCGCGCCCGACTTCACGGTCGGCCTCTACCGCCAGCTCGTGGTGGTGTCGTCCGCCGTGGTGATGATCTGCATTCTGATCGTCGTCGGCTATCTCTCCAAGCGCCTGTTCGGAAAGCTTCTGCACCGCTGGTTCGGCGCCGTGCTCGAACGTATCCCCGGCCTCGGTGCCCTCTACGGCACCATCCGCCAGATGGTCGACGCCCTCAGCGGCCGCAACAAGGACACCTTCCGTCGCGTGGTGATGGTCGAGTTCCCTCGCCCAGGCATGTGGTCCATCGCCTTCGTGACCCACGAGCAACCGACGGTTTTCAGCGAGGCCATCGGTAAACAGGTCGTGAACGTCTTTATCCCGGCTGCACCTGCGCCGACCACCGGCGTCATTCTGCACCTCTCTCCCGAGGAAGTCCGCGAGACGAAATTGACGGTCGGTGAAGCCCTCGGTCTGCTGATGAGCTTCGGCTCCGTCGTCCCCAAGCCGGAAAGCAAGGAGTAGGCCGGATGTCCGCATCGAGCCTCCGCTGCCTGGTGCTGGGTCGCGATCCCTCTGGGGAATCGCATTCCCTGCTCACGCTGCTCGAGCCCGCCGAAGGTATCGTCCGCTGCTTGATTCGCACCCAGCGCGGTAACGGTACGACCCTGCCCGACCTCTTCGACGAAGGCGAAGTGAGCCTTGAACGTGCGAAGGACGGCGGCATCCGCTTCGCCCGGGATTATCGTCTCCTCACGCGCCGCGCCGGACTCGCCCGCGACCACCGCACGCTCGAGCGCGCCTGTCGCCTTGCGTCGATGCTACGCAAGAACCCGCCGCCGCCCGAATCCGCCGAAGTCTGCTACCGCATCGCGCTCGAGACGTTCGATGCGATGGCCGCGCGCCCACGCGCTGATTGCGCCTATTTCAAAAGCCTCTGGCTGATTCTCAAGGACGGCGGCTGGGGCGTGCATGAACAGTGGTTCACGCGACTCGGCGCCCGCCAGGAACATGCGTCCGCGATCCTCGGGCAACCGCTGGATGCGCAGACAACGGACGAAGAGACCGTCGCGAAGCTCGCCATCGACCTCGAACGCTGGGCCGCTGGCGAGGCCCACTACGTCCTGCCCTGATGCGCATCGATATCAAGGCCAAGCGCGTTGAGCTGAGCGCGCAGGAGTTCGCGACGTTCCGACCCGGTCCAGGCGCGGGTGCGGGCGGCGCCCCTTGGCGTCCCGAAGCGGGCCGACAATGGCATGAGACCATGCGCAAGGTCGCCGAAGCCGAAGGTCAGGGCTGGCAATTCGAACGCTCCGTCGCCTGCGAAGTTGGCGCCCTCGGTTGGACCATCGCCATCACTGGTCGCGCCGACCAATGGCTCGAAACAGCCAATGAAGTCCGCATCCGTGAAATTAAAACGATCAGCCTGAAGCTCCCACGTAAACCCGAGTTCCTCATCGGGCGCTTCGGCCACCACTTCCTGCAGCTCGCGGCCTATTGCCACGCAGCCCGCCTTGGCTCCGGCGCCCGCGAGGTAAAAGGCGAACTGATCTTCATCAACCCCGCTGACGGAACGCGCCAGCCGGTCGCCCTGCCCCGTTCCGCCGAAGCCGATCTGCTCACGCAGGCGGAGACGCTCGCCGCGCACGCCGAGAACAGGCGCGCCAGCCACGCACGGCTCCTTAATCTCCCCGATCGACTGCCATTCAAGGAACCGCGTCCGGAATGGCTGCAGTGCTGTGCCGACCTCGATCAAGCCGGCCTCGATTCGCCCACGCGCCTCCTCGTCGCGCCGACGGGTTTCGGTAAGACCTCCGCCGCCCTACGCCACGGACTGAGCCTCCTCCGCGGTGGCCGCGCGGGACGCCTCCTCTACCTCACAGGCAAGGGCACCGGCCAAATCCAAGTCCTCTCCGAACTTCGCCGCCTCGCCCGCAGTAACGAACTTCGCGCGGTACTCCTCCGCCCGCGCTCCGAGCACGAGATTGAAGGCATTACCGACGACCCCGAGCAGATCCGGCGCAACTGGGCCAACGCGAAGATTGATCCGCAGCACCTCCTCGAGGAAGCCGCCGACCTCCACCGCGTCCGCGAAATTGGCCGCATCGCGGGCGTGCCGCCGTGGGATATCACCAAGGCAATGCTCGCGCACGCCGACGTGGTAATCTGCGACTATAACTACGTCTTCTCGCCGCGTAATCGTGCCGCCCTCGAGACCGTGCCCGGGTGGGACATCCATGATACGATACTCATCGTAGACGAAGCCCACAACCTGCCAGACCGCGCCGCGGAATGCCTCTCGCTGCGCGACGACGAGCAGTCGGCGGCCGACTTCGCCTTCACGCTCACCCGTTTCCGCGCGCCCGAAGCTTGGTGTCAGACTGCCCAGATGTGGGCCGACTTCCTTCATCGCCTACCGAAGGCCGACGCCATTTCGCCGGACGACCGCATCGAGGCGATGGCCATCGCGGAACGGATGTCGGTGCTCGCCGCCGAACACCCGTTCAACACCGACGATCTTCCGGATGCCGCCAAGCAGGCTGTCTGGAACGCCGCCTCCTGGTCAGATCGCCTCGAAGCCGCCGACCTCGGCTGGCTCCTCTGGTCGCCGAAACCCGGCCTACTTAGCCTCGATTGCCTTTCCGCCGCCAAGGCCACCGGTGAACGCCTCCGCACCTTCGGCCATACGTTACTGATGACCGCGACGCCCGGACCGCGCGGCTCGCTCGCGGCCGACTGCGGCCTCGACCCGGATAATCTCGTGATGGTCAACGCCCTCGCACCGTGGCGTCAAGGCGCGTACACCGTTGCCATTGACGGACGCGTGGACACGCGCCTCAAAACCCGCGACACGCACATCGCGCGGACCGCCGCCGCCCTGCTCCGCCTCTCCCAGGAAGGTGCGGTCGCCGCGTTCTTCCCTTCGTACAAGTACGCCGAGGCCGCGGTGAAAGAAGTCAAGAATCTCGACCCCAAGGCGGACGTCGCCCTGCAACCACGCGGGCTCGGTCCTGATGGCACGGCGCGCTTCGTCGAGGATTCACTCAACCGCTACACGATCCTCTGCCTCATCCTCGGCGGCTCGCTCGGCGAAGGCGTCGACATGCTAGGAGGTCGCATCCGTTCGGCGGTGGTGATTGGCCCGGCCCTCCCCGAAGTTAACGCACTCCAGGAAGCCCGCCGCAAGATGTTCGTCGAAGCTGGCGCCGAAGACGCATTCTCGCTGGCGTACGTCCGCCCCGGCATGCGCAAGGTCAACCAAGCGCTCGGCCGACTCGTCCGCGCCCCCGGCCACTCGGCGCGGGTGCTCCTGCATTGCCGCCGCTTCGCCGACGAGGCCTATCGCAGCCTACTTTCGACGGAATACGGCGACCCGCAGGTGCTGACCGATGACGCGGAATTCGTGCGCTGGTCCGCCCGTAGCTGATCAGACGCGACCGATGACGCGGCTGGCCGGGTAGCGGATCTTCTTCATACCGGAATACTTATCTTCCGTAGAGCGGTAGCCCACGGCACACGCGACGACGACCTCATAGCCGCTGCCAGTGAGCCCGAGGATCCCGTCATAGGCGACGGGGTCGATGCCTTCGAGCGGACAGGTATCGACAGCCAGTGCCGCGGCCGCCCCCATGAGCTGGCCGAGGGCGATATAAACCTGACGGGCCGCCCATTCTTTCTGGCCGGCGGCATCTTTACCCTTCACCACGCCGCCCAGCATCATCTGTCGGTACGGTTCGAGCTTCGAAGCATCCGCGCCGCGCTCGGAGACCATCTGGTGGAAGAAATCGTTCACATCCTTCTCCGTGATCTCGGTACGACGGGCGAAGACGACGAGGTGCGAGGCATCGGTGACCTGGGTCTGGTTCCACGAAACCGGACGAAGCTGGGCGCGCACGGCTGGATCCGAGATGATGAAAAACTTCCAGGGCTGAAGGCCGTAGGACGAAGGCGTCAGGCGGAGCGACTCCTCGAGGGCGGCCCAAGTGGCGTCCGGAAGCTTGCGGGTATCAAAGGCCTTAGTGGCGTAGCGCCATTCAAGGGAAGCGAGAAGTTGGGCAGGCGTCAGGGCGGCGTTCATATCCTGCTCACACAACACTGCCCCGCCCGCTTGTCAAATCAGGCAGGTGCAAGCACGCCCCCGGAGAGCACAAAGCGGCGGCTGGCCCGCTCAGCGAACTCGCGGCTGTGGGTGACGAGGACCAGGGCCGCGCCACGCTCGGCGACGACGCCGAGCAGGAGGTCCATGATCTCGGCACCCGTGCGTTCGTCGAGATTACCGGTCGGTTCATCGGCCAGAATCACCGAGGGACGGTTGACCAAGGCACGGGCAATGGCGACACGCTGGCATTCGCCGCCGGAAAGCTTGGAGGGCAAATGATCCAGACGGGCGCCGAGGCCGACCTGCGTCAGTAAGGAGCGGGCCGCCGCGGTCGCGGAAACCGCAGGCACGCCGGCGATGCGCGAGGCCAGCACGACGTTCTCAAGCGCAGTGAGCTCGGGCATTAGTTGGTAGTTCTGGAAGACGAAGCCGACACCACGGCCGAGCGACGTGCGCGGGGCGACCAGACCGGAACCCGGCGCGAGGGTGCGAACTTCACCGGAGTCCGGCTGATCGAGACCGCCGAGCAGCTGGAGCAGCGTTGTCTTACCCGAGCCGGAGGAACCGCGGATTGAGACGGACTCACCCGCGAAGATCTCGAGCGAGACATCGGTCAGCACCGGCAGCGGGCCGGCGGGCGAGGCGAAAGCCTTGGAGAGGCCGCGGGCTTGGAGGACGACGTCAGGCATCGCGCATGGCCTCCGAGGGTTTGCGACCGGCGGCCCAGAGCGCAGGCATGAGGCCGGCGATTGCCGTGGTCAGCAAGGTGAACGCTGAAGCGATGACGAAATCCGTGGCGTCGTAATGGAGCGGTACCTTCGAGAACAGATAAATATTGGCCACCATGTCGCCGCCGCCGAAGAGTCGATTGATCATACCTAGGATGCCGTCGCGGAAGGCGAGGATCGTCCAGGTGAGCACGAAACCGAGGAGCGTACCAAGGGCGCCGATGAGCAGGCCCTGTAGGCCGAAGAGCGCGACGACTTGCCAGCGCGCGGCGCCGAGCGAGGCCAGCACGCCGACTTCGCGCGAGCGGCGGATGACGGCCGAGAAGAGCGTGCTGCCGATTGAGAACGAGGCGACGAGCGTGATGATGAACATCAGGAAGAAGAGCATCGTCTTCTCGAAGCGGATGGCCGCGAGGAAGTCCTTCTTGATGTCCTGCCACGGGCGGAAACGTAGTTCAGGATGGCCGACCGCGAGGCGGCCGGCGGTCGCCTCAGCCAGCGCTGGCTGCTTCAGCCTAAGCGTGAGCCCGTGGGCGCGGGGGCCGAGATTCCAGATTTCGCGGAAGCGGCGCAGCGGGATAAGCGCGGCGGCGTTATCGACTTCGGTGAAGCCGGTCTGGATCACCGCGCAGACTTCGAACTCGGCGGGCAGCGGGGCCTTGCCCTTCTCGGCACGCTCGGCCATCGCGGGTGACCAGACCTCGATGCGGTCGCCGACGCGCACACGGAGGGCGCGGGCGAGGCCGGTGCCCAGGATAATGCGACCGTCGTCGAGGTCGTCGAAACTGCCTCCATAGACATACTTGCGGGCCGGCTGGGCCGGGTCCGACGGATCGATACCACGCACTTGGGCGATACCCGAGAAATCGCCATTGCGCGCTAGGGCCGGGCCTTCGGCATAAAGGGAGGCGGAGGCAACTTCCGGGCTGGCGGCGAGTTGCTTCGCGAGCACTTCCGGGCGCTCGATGGGCGCGGCGCCCGTGACCTGGCAGTCGCCGAAGGATTCGCGGATGCGCAGGCGATGTTCTTCGCCGAAGCCATTCATCACCGTCTGCACGATGAGCAACGAAGCTACGCCAAGGCCAACGCCAAGAATCGAGACCGTCGCGAACGCTGGGAAGCGCTTACCAGGAGGGAAGAGCTGCCGGAGCGCGAGATGGAGGAACCAGGGCAAGGGAAAGGACTCAGGACTGCGCTTCGGGCGCGAGCGTCGGGAACAGGATGACGTCGCGGATATTGGCCGCGCCGGTCAGCAGGATCACCAGGCGGTCGATGCCGATGCCGAGGCCGCCCGCGGGGGGCATGCCGTGCTCGAGCGCGAGGAGGAAGTCTTCGTCGATCTTCTGCGTCTCGGCACCGGCCTGGAGCTGCAGCATCTGGCGCTGCACGCCGGGGTCATTCTGCTCGGAGTAGGCCGGAGCGATCTCCTGGCCGTTGATGCAGAGTTCGAAGACGTCGATGGTCGAGTCGTCGCTGAGGGTAACCTTAGCGAGCGGGCAGAGTTCCTTCGGGATGTGCGTGACGAAGGTCGGCTGGATGAGACCGGGCTCAATCAGCTTGCCGAACACTTCATTGGTGACCTCGAAATCTTCCCAGTCGGTGCGCGGCTCGTGCAGGCCGAGGGCCTTGCACGCGGCGATTTTCTCTTCTTTCGTGCGCGAGAACCACTGCGGGTCGCCCGTACGCTCGACGATAAGATCCTTATACTTCGCTTCGCGCCATTCGCCACCGAGCTCGATCGCCACGCCGTCCGGGCGGACAACGCTGGTCGTGCCGAGGACTTCGGCGCAGACTTTTTGGATCATCGAGCGGACAAGCTCCATCATACCGCGGTAATCGGTATAGGCTTGGTAGGCCTCGAGCATCGTGAATTCAGGGCTATGCTTCACCGAGACGCCTTCGTTGCGGAAGACGCGGCCGATCTCGAAGACGCGGTCCATACCGCCGACGAGGCAGCGCTTCAGGTGGAGTTCGAGGGCGATGCGGAGATAGAAATCGCAATCGAGCGCGTTGGAGTGCGTCTCGAACGGACGGGCGGCGGCGCCGCCGGCGATGGCGTGCAGGGCCGGGGTCTCGACTTCGGTGAACTGGCGGCTCCAGAGGAAGCGGCGGATCGATTCGACCACACGACTGCGGGTGAAGAGGCGGCGGCGGGACTCCTCGTTGACGACGAGGTCGAGGTAGCGCTGGCGGTAGATTTTTTCGGCGTCGGTCAGGCCGGCCCACTTTTCCGGCAGTGGTCGGAGGGACTTCGCGACCATCTTGTATTCGGCCACGCGCACCGTGACCTCGCCGGTCTTGGTGCGGAAGAGTTTGCCGCGGACGCCCACGAAGTCGCCGGAATCGACCATCTTCTTGAAATGGGTGTCGTACGCGTCGCCCAGGGCGTCGCGGGTGAAGTAGGTCTGAATCAGGCCGCCCCGGTCGAGGATCTTGACGAAGCTCGCCTTACCCATCACGCGCAGGGCGACGATACGGCCGGCGACGGAGACCTCGGGACCTTCTTCAACGCCCTCGGGCAGGAGGGCCGGGCATTCGTTCGAGACATGGGTCTGGTTCCACTCCGCACGGAAGGGGTCTTCGCCCCCGGCGCGAAGCAGGGCGAGCTTCTCCTTACGGACCGCATGCAGGTCGTGGGAGATGGCGTTGAGGTCGGGCTTTTCGCTCATGTTGGCTACCCCAAAGGGGTGCCTCCGAGCAGGCGGGGTGGCAAGGGCGAAAGGTTCGGCTTTCCGTGTTGCGGCGGGGGCTTTCCGGAGAATAACCGAGACCCATGAAGGCCTATCTCGACCTGCTTCGCCACGTCCGGCAGCACGGAGAAATCCGGGGCGACCGCACCGGCACGGGCACGATCGGCATCTTTGGGGCGCAACTGCGCTTCGATCTCGCCGAAGGCTTCCCTCTGCTCACGACCAAGAAGGTACATCTCAAGTCGATCACGCACGAACTCCTCTGGTTTCTCTCTGGCAGCACGCAGAACGCTTGGCTCACCGAACGCGGCGTCAGCATCTGGAACGAATGGGCAAGCGCTGAGCAGTGCGCGAAGTTCGGCCGCCCGGAAGGCGACCTTGGTCCAGTCTACGGCCACCAGTGGCGACGCTTCGGTGCGACGAAAAAGCCTGATGGCACTTACGAGAACGATGGCGTCGACCAGATCCGCCGGATCGTCGACGAGATCAAACGTAACCCCTCGAGTCGCCGCCTCATCGTCACTGGCTGGAATCCGCAGGAAGCCGACCAGGTCGCCCTGCCACCTTGCCACACGCTCTTCCAGTTCTACGTCTCGACCGACGGGCGCCTCAGCTGCCAGCTATATCAGCGTAGTGCGGACCTCTTCCTCGGCGTGCCGTTCAACATCGCCAGTTACGCCATGCTCACCCACATGATCGCGCAGGTCACCGGCCTGAAGCTGGGGCATTTCGTGCACACCTTCGGCGACGCGCACATCTATTCTAACCATGTGGAGCAGGTCGAACTGCAACTCTCACGCGAGACGCGCGCCCTGCCCCGCCTGGTGCTGAACCCCGACGTGAAGGATCTCTTCGCGTTCAAGTTTGAAGACATCGTGATCGAAGGCTACGACCCGCATCCGGCGATCAAGGCGCCCGTCGCCATCTGACGTCGTGGAACTCGGTCGACCCCTCATCGCCATCGCGGCCGTCGCGCGCAATCGCGGCATCGGCCTGAATAATAAACTCCCGTGGCGTATCCCGGAGGACTTTGCGTTCTTCAAGGCGACCACCATGGGCCAGGTGCTCCTCATGGGTCGTAAGACGTATGAGTCCATCGGCCGTCCGCTCCCGGGACGCACGACCGTCGTACTCAGCCGTTCCGGATTCACCGCACCTGGTGTGATCGTCGCCAAGGATTGGCAGGAGGCCGCGCTCGTCGAACCCACCAAGACTCTTTTCCTCGCCGGTGGCGCCGCGCTGTATGCCGAAGCCTTGCCCTGGTGCGCCGAGCTGATCCTCACCCATGTGGACATGGAGCCCGAGGCAGACGCCTTTTTCCCCGATTGGACCGGACGGTTCGACGCCGGAGAGGTTATCGCCCAGCATCCCACCTGTGTGATGCGTCAGCACCGACCGCTTTGAAGGTTTTAGCGTTTTCGGTCATAATTAAGGGGTCTGAGGCGGAAGGGGGCTAACGACCCCCCTAAAGTGGCAAAAAAGGCCATTTAGTGGCGTTTTCTCCTTTCCAATACCTCCCCCCGCCCTACCGTCCGACCCATGCCGGACGGCCTGTTTATTTTCTTTGCAGCACTGACCCTCGGGGCTGCCCTACTCTTGGTTATCAGCCGCAACGCGGTGACCTCCGCCATGGGGATGATCCTGGCCCTGGTCGGGGTGGCCGCGGAGTTCTTCCTCCTGGACGCCTACTTCCTCGGCGTACTGCAGGTCCTCGTCTACGCTGGCGCCGTGATGGTGCTCTTCCTGTTCATCATCATGCTCCTCGATACCGAGGACGCGCAAGGCGCCTATCCTTGGAAGACCGCGGCGCTCGGTCTCGCAACTTTCTTCCTCCTCGCCGCTGGCGTGCTCTGGCTCTTCCACTGGTCCGGAGCCGTGTCCGCCGTGAAAGCTGGTGCCACGCCACCCGAACTGTCGAATAACCCGGCCGAGTTCGTCACCGCTGCCAAGTCATTCGGCCGCTTACTCTACACGAAGTATCTCCTGCCCTTGGAAATCGCCGGCTTCCTGCTCCTCGTCGCCCTCGTCGGCGTCGTGTCGCTGAGCAAGGACAACCCCGAAACCAAAGCCTAATCTTCCCGCCATGGAAAACACCTCGCTCGCTCACCACCTCATCCTGGCGGGCTTACTCTTCGTCCTGGGCCTGACTGGCGTGCTCATGCGCCGCAACCTACTCGTCGTCTACATGTGCCTCGAGCTCATGCTCGCCGCCGCCACGCTCGCGCTCGTCGCCTTCTCACGCTTTAACCGCACCATGGACGGCGCAGTCCTTGTCTTCTTCGTCATCACCGTCGCGGCCGCCGAGGTCGCCGTCGGCTTAGCGCTCATCGTGGCCCTGTTCCGCAAACGCGGCACCGTGCAGTCCGACGCGCTTACCACCCTCCGCGACTAAGCCTTTCCGATGCCTTCCGACCTTTCGTCCCTGGTCCACTGGATTTTATTCCTGCCGCTCGGCGCCGCCGCGCTTTCCGCGCTATTCCTGCGCCGTGCTGGCGGCCTCGCCGCTTGGCTTTCCACTGGCACCGCCTTTGTCATCGCTGGCCTATCGCTGAAGCTACTCACGTCGGCCTCCGGCGACGTCACCTGGCACGTCGAGCTCGCTAAATTCGGCGGCGTCAGCCTCGGCTTCGGCTACCTCATCGACGCCAACGCGCGCCTGATGCTTTTCGTGGTGTCATTCGTCGCCGCGTGGATTCACCTCTTCTCCGTCGGTTACATGAAGGAAGACCTGGCCCGCGGCCGTTTCTTCGCCGGTCTCTCTATCTTCATGTTCTCCATCCTGGGCATCGTCGTCGCCGACAACCTGCTCATGACGTTCATCTTCTGGGAGCTTGTGGGCTTCAGCTCGTACATGCTGATCGCGCATTACTTCGACAAGGACTACGCCGCCGCTGCTTCAAAGAAGGCCTTCATCGTCAATCGCGTTGGTGACCTCGGTTTCATTCTCGGCATCGCGATGTGCCTCTCGCTCTACGGCACACTCGACTTCGTCGCCCTCAAGGACCACGCCGCCGCCGCCAAGACCCTTCCCATCGCCGTCGGCGCGCTGCTCATGTGTGGGTTCCTCGGTAAGTCCGCCCAGTTCCCCCTGCACGTCTGGCTCACGGACGCCATGGCCGGCCCGACGCCGGTCTCCGCGCTCATCCACGCCGCGACGATGGTCGCCGCCGGCGTCTACTTCATGGCCCGCGTGAGCTTCCTGCTCGCCCCCGAGGTCCTGCAGTTCATCGCGATCTCCGGCGCCGGCATGGCCGCGCTCGCTGGCCTCTGCGCCCTCGCGCAGACGGATATCAAGAAGTCCCTCGCCTACTCGACCCTCGCGCACCTCGGCATCATGGGCTGCGCGATTGGTCTCGGCCGCCCCGATCTCGCGCTGATGCACATGGCGATGCACGCGTTCTTTAAGGCCACCCTATTCCTCGGCGCCGGGTCTGTCATCCACGGCTGCCACCACGAGCAGGACATGCTCAAGATGGGCGGTCTGCTTAAGAAGATGCCGCTCACCGCCGCGACGTTCATCGCCGCCACGCTCTCAAACTGCGCCGTGCCCTTCCTCGCTGGCTGGTATTCCAAGGACGCCATCATCGAGGCGGCCTACCACGGGCACCACTTCACAATCTTCGCTTTCCTGGCCCTCGCTGCACTCGCGACCTGCCTCTACAGCGGCCGCATGATTCGCTTGGTCTTCCTTGGCGAAGCGAACTCCGAAGCAGCGTCCCACGCCCATGAGTCGCCTTGGACGATGACCCTGCCGCTCGTCGTACTCGGCCTCGTCTACTCCGTCGCCGGCGGTTTCCTCGCCCACACGATTATCCCTGCGGGCTCGCTCAAGCCGATTGAACACGCCCTCGGCGAAGTCGCCTTCCACCTCACCGCCCCTTCGACCATCGTCGGCCTGCTCTCGCTCGTCGTCGGCTTCTTCGGCGCGCTCAAGTTCTACGGCACCGTCCGCGGCGCCGATGCCCTGCAGGTCGTTTCGCCGCGCACGTATCATCTCCTCGAGTACCGCTGGATGGACGGACTTTACAAATGGTACGTCGACTCCGTGCAGCGTCGCCTCGCCGAGTTCATCGCTTTCCTCGACCTGCTGATCATCAACGGCGTCGCCGTGCGCTGGATTGGTGGCGGCGTTCCCGCCGTGCTCGGCTACCTAACTGGCCGTTCGTTCCACCGCGGCCAGACGCGTGCCTACGCGCTCTGGATCGTCGTGGGTTCCCTCTTCCTAGTCTGGTTCCTCATCGCCCGCTAATTCATGGACACTTTCCCTGCCACGCTCCTCGCTCTCGCCATCACGACCCCGATCCTCGTCGGCCTAATCCTACTCGCCGGCCGCGACCTTCCTCGCAGCTTTTCCTCGGGCTTCGCCTTCGGCGGCTTCGCGATCCCGGCCGTCCTCGGCCCTTGGCTGCTCGTCCTCTGGTCCAACCCGAGCACCGCACCGCAGCAGTTCCAGTCTGAAGGCTTCTGGGGCTTCGGTTTCGCGCTCAACGGCCTCAGTGCACCGCTGCTCGCGATGACCTCCCTCGTCGGCCTGGCCGCGGGTATCAAAGCACTCACGCAGGAAGTGGAAGGACGGAACACCTACCTCGGCCTCATTCTATTCATGCTCGGCGGCACGCTCGGCGTGTTCGGCACCAACCACCTCGTCGGCGTCTATTTCTTCCACGAGTTCGCACTCATCCCGACGTTCATCCTCACGCTTTTCTGGGGCGGCGAAGGCCGTCGTCCGGCCGCCATGCAGATGGCGATTTATCTGACCGTTGGCGCCATGGCGTCCCTCGCAGGTATCCTTATCGCCATTGACGCTTCGGGTGTCGAATATGGCTCCGCCACGTTCGAAAGCGTCGCACACGGCCTCCAGAACGCAAAGTCCATCCCCGCCGCCACCGGCGCGCTCGTGCTCTTCGGCCTTGGCTCACTCGCCTCGCTCTTCCCCTTCCATTCCTGGGCCCCACCCGGCTACTCCGCCGCCCCGACCCCGGTCTCGATGATCCACGCCGGTGCCCTCAAAAAGTTCGGCCTTTACGGCATCATCCTCCTCGGCCTCAGCAGCCTCGACATTACCGGCGGTGCGCTCGGCACATGGTTCCTCTGGTTCGCCGTCGCGAACGTCGTGCTCGTCGGCCTAATCTGCCTCGCGCAACGCGATCTCAAGCAGCTGCTCTCATGGAGCTCCGTCGCCCACATGGGTCCGATCTTCCTCGGCATCTGGGTCTGCGGCGTGTCCGGCAAGGCTGACGGCCTTGATGCCGCAGCTTTCCTAATGGTTGCGCACGGCCTCTCCTGCGCCGCGTTGTTCCTGCTCGCCAACGCCATCCGCGCCCGCGCGGGCACCTACCGCCTCGACGAACTGGGCGGCCTCGCCACGCGCACGCCGATCCTCGCCGCGCTCTTCATCGCCGCGACGATGGCTTCCATCGGCCTCCCGGGCTTCGGTAACTTCTGGGGTGAAGTCGGTATCTTCCTCGCCCTCCGCGACCAGTCCCTCTGGCTGCAGGCCCTCGTCGCCTCGACGGTCGTTATCTCCGCCGTGTACGCTCTCCGTGCCGTGGCCTCTACGTTCTTCGGTCCGGCCTCCGAGGCCCTCGAGAAGCGATTCGCTTCCGCTCCCTTCGGCGATCTCGGTTGGGCCGAGCGCTTCGCAGCGTACGTCCTACTCGGCGCTTCGCTGACGATTGGCTTCGTGCCTTCGCTCATCACGAAGTCCGTGAATCCCGTCGCCGCTGGTATCACCACGTTCTCGCAACATAACGCCAAGGCACCCGTCAAGGCCGCCCCGGTAACTCCCGCCCAGCGCTAATCTTTCCGTCCGATGATTCCTTTCCTCGCCGATATCGATCCGCTTTTCAAAGTCCTGGCTCCGCGCCAGGCTGACTGGCTATCCATCCTGCCCGAGATCGCAGTGGCCGGGCTCTCGCTCGTCTGCCTCGTGCAGGCGATGTTCCTCCCCAAGGCCCTTCGCTCGCTCATTCCGATCACCGCTCGGGTCGGTCTTGTCCTCGTCGCTATAATGGCGCTGACCAACGGGCCCTGGGTTCAACCGACCGACGTTGCGTCGTTCGCCGGCCTCCTCCGCCAGAACCTACCGACCGATGGCGTACGCATGGTCTTCCTCTTGTCGGCCTTACTGACGAGTTTCCTCGCGGAAGGCTTTCTGCGCGAGCGCGACGCTGCTGTTGCCGACTACCATCATGTGCTCCTGGTCGTCACCGCGGCGTTCATGCTCCTCGTGCAGTCGAACCACTTCGTCACATTCTTCCTTTCGCTCGAGACGGCCGCCGTTGGCCTCTACGTGCTCGTTGGCTATCTCCGCCGCAGCGAAGCTTCGCTCGAAGCCGGCGTGAAATACCTCGTCGCGGGCGGACTCAGCTCGGCCCTCCTCCTGATGGGCATGGTGCTTGTCTACGGTGCGCTCGGCTCGGTCGGCGTCGCCGACTCGCTCAACTTCACCCAGATCGGCAACGCCCTCGCCGCCCAATCCATCGCGAACACAATCTCACCCCTGACGCTGACCGGTATCGCCCTCATTCTTGGCGGCGTCGCCTTCAAGCTCGGCGCCTTCCCGTTCCACACCTGGATTCCGGACGTCTATCAGGGCGCCCCGACACCGACGACCGCCTTCCTTGGCACGGCCTCCAAAGCCGCCGGCGCGTTCACCCTCGTGCTCCTCGCCACCGGCCCCTTTGCCCCGATCGCCGTGAAACTCGCGCCGCTCCTCGGCGTCACCGCTGTCCTGACCCTGCTCGCCGGCAATCTCGGCGCCCTCGCCACGACCGACCTGAAACGCACGCTCTCGCTCTCCGGCGTCTCGCACGCCGGCTTCATCCTCGCCGCCGTCACGGCCGCACTCGTCCTCCCCGGCGTCACCGCCTTCGGCTACGACGTCGAACAGGTCATCGTCATCTACCTCCTCGCCTACGTGATCGGCACGTTCCTCGCCGCTCAGGCGCTCGTCTCCCTGCCGGCAGTCGAAGACCATCGTCGCCCGCAGCTCGCACTCCGCGGCCTGCTCCGTCGCTCGCCGCTCCTCGCCAGCTCGCTCGGCTTCGGCATCGGCTCCCTCGCTGGTGTGCCGCCCTCCGTGGGCTTCATCGCCAAGTTATTCGTTCTGACGTTACTCGTCTCCGCCAAGCTCTGGTGGATCCTCGGCGCCGCCCTCATCGGCGTCGCCATCAGCATCCACTACTATTTCTCCATCCTCCGCGAAGCGGTGGTGCGCCCGACCGACGCCGACGAAGAGCTGGCTCCGCTCGAGATCCCGTTCGGCACCCGCTTCGTAATCGGCGTGCTTACCGCGGCCTCGATTATCGGCGGACTCTTCGTCCTGTTCGGACGTTAACGCCCCTTGCCCCGCCCGCGCGGGTGGTGGCGACGGTGCGCATCCGACAGGGCCGTGCGGTCGACTGACGTGTAGATCTGCGTCGTGGCAATGTCGGCATGGCCGAGCATCTCCTGAATAGAACGCAGGTCTGCGCCGCCTTCCAGCAGGTGCGTCGCAAAGGCGTGGCGCAGCAGGTGCGGCTTCACCGGCACGGAGACGCCGGCCCGCTGAGCCGCCTGTTTCACGCCGAGCCAGAAAGTTTTGCGGGAGATGGCGACGCCGCGAGCGCTCAGGAAGAGCGCGCTACCGGTCTTAGGGCGAACGAGTTTCGGCCGACCGGCCTTGAGGTAGGCCTGCAAGGCGACGAGCGCGGTCTCGCCGACGGGCACGACGCGATCCTTGGAGCCTTTACCGGTGACGCGAACGAGAGCCGAGTCGGCATCCACCGCTTGAATCTCTAGGCTGCAGAGTTCGGAGATACGCAGACCGGAACCATACATCATCTCCAGCATCGCGCGGTCGCGCAAGCCCTGCGGCGTGCTGGTGTCGGGCGCGGAGACGACCTTGGCGGCTTCTTCGGCGCTAATCATACCGGGCAACTTACGGCGGAGCTTCGGTCCGCGGGCGAGCTCCGTGAAGTCGTCGCGCCGCAAGCCGCTCCTCACCAGATGGGCCGAGAAGGAACGGACCGCCGAAAGCCGGCGGGCCATCGAAGCGGCGGCGTGGCCCTTACGATCGAGCGCACGCGTCCAGGAATCCACGTCGGCGAGCGAGACTTCCGTCCAGTTCGTCCGGCCGGCCCGACCGCAGTGGGCGGCGAAGCGGACCAGGTCCGACTCGTAGGCCTCCGTCGTCAGCTTCGCGGCGCCACGCTCGAGCGAGAGGTAGGCCAGAAAGGCGTCCACCAGCTCCTGAAGGTCGGGAGGCACCTTCTCACGGCGGACTCGGGGCGGCTTCGGCATGCGTCATCAGTATTGCCCCGCCCGCTCGGGAGTCCATAAGGATTGAGCATGTCCAGCCAGCGTGAGCGCGCCATGAAGCCGACCGACCTCCGGGGAATCCTCCGGTATGTCCCCATGTTCCGCGACCACGTGTTCGTCATCGCGGTCGATGGCTCGATCGTGTCCCACGAGAATTTCGCGAACATCGTCACCGACATCGCGGTCCTCCGCAGCCTATCCATCAAGGTCGTCCTCGTGCACGGCATCGGCCAGCAGCTTGTCGGCCTCGCCGGCGAACATAACATCGTGCTCTCCGACGTCCAAGGCGAAGGCCCCATCAACGCCACCACGATGTCACTGGCCCGCGAAGCTTCGGCGCTCGTCTCGCAATCGGTGCTCGAAAACCTTTCCCAGGCCGGCCTGCGCTGCGCGATTACCAACGCCGTCCGCTCGACCAAGATCGGCCGCCTCAAGGGAGTGGACCATCTCTACGCCGGCAAGGTCGAGAAAGTCGATGCCGCGATCCTCAAGTCGATGCTCTCACAGGACATCCTCCCTCTCGTCACGCCCATCGTGTGCGACCGCGAAGGCCAATCGCTGCGCGTGAATAGCGACCACCTCGCAATGGAACTCGCCTCGGCCCTCGGCGCCTCAAAGCTCATCTACCTCACGCCGTTCAGCGGCCTGCAGGTCAACGGTATCGTGCAGCTCAACCTACCCGAGGACGATCTCAAGCGCCTGCTCGCGGACAAGTCCGCGAAGCTCGACCCGCGTATCCGCAGTAAGGCTGTTCAGGCAGCCAAGGCCCTCGATAACGACGTCCCGCGCGCCCACATCCTCGACGGCCGCGTCTTCGGCTGCCTCCTCACCGAGATTTTCGACAAGGTCGGGCTCGGCACGATGGTGCACGCCAACGACTACGATCGTATCCGCCAGGCCAAGAAAAAGGACGCCCAGGCCCTCTACAACCTTGCCAAGCACGGCGCCAAGACTGACGCCCTCGTCGCCCGCACGCGCCAGCAGATCGAGCAGTCCTTCGCTGACTTCTACGTCTACGAGATCGACGACAGTATCATCGGCTGCGCCACCCTGCACCCCTATCCTGGCGGCAAGTCGATGGAGCTCGGCGCGGTGTACGTGCAGCCCTTCTACCACGGACGCGGCGTCGGCAGCAAACTCGTCGAATTCGCTAAACGTCAGGCTAAGAAACTCGGCGCCAAGAAGCTCATCGCGCTCACGACGCAGACGCAGGGCTTCTTCCAGTCCGCTTGCAACTTCGTGCCGGGCGCGCTGACGGACCTGCCCGCCGAACGTCGCAAAGCCCTCAAGGAAAGCGGCCGTAATTCTCAGGTGCTCTCGTTCTCGCTCAGCCGCCTGAGCGATTCGGTTCGTTGAACCTCAATTCGTCGCGAAGAAGCCGCGCTGCTTCTCGCTGATCGGGAGGCCGAGTTTCTCCATGGCCAGCAGGAAGTCTTCCCAGACGGCCCGCTTGGCGGACGCGCTCGGATTATGTAGCAGGTAATTCGGGTGGTACGTCGGCATCAGCGGCACGCCGGAAAGATCGAACCACTGGCCGCGGGCCTGCGTGATGCTCGGCGTGCGACCATGCAGCGCCTCGAACGCCTGAGCGCCGAGCGCGACCACAATGCGCGGGGCGACGACGTCGATCTGCGCACGGAGATACGGAAGATTGAAGGCGATCTCTCGCGAGGTGGGCGGGCGCTTACCATACTGGGTCGGCGGCTCGGGGCGCCAGACCATGACGGGCGCGAGATAATAGTCGGCGGGGTTGATTGCGGCGGCGCCGAGGATCTTCTGGAGGAGTTCACCCGAAGCGCCCGCGAAGGCTTTGCCGGCTTCCATCTCTTCGAGCGAAGGGGCTTCACCGACGAACACGACCTTGGCGTCGAGCGAGCCATGGCCGAGCAGAGCACGGTGCGAACCAGTCAGATGCTTCTTCGTTTCGACGCAGGCATCGACGAGCTGACGGAGGGCCTGCATGCGTTCGTCCTTCGTACCGACTGGTAAGGTAAATATCGGGGCATCGGCGATAACCGGAGTCGTCGCGACCACGGCAGGCTTAGCGGCGACAGGGAGCGGCACCGTGCGGACAGAGGCGGCCGAATCGGAGACGGCAGACGACTTGGCCACCGCGGCGGGCGCAGGCTTGGCCACCGGAGCCCCAGCGAGGGCCTTCAAGGTAGCGACGGCTTCGTCCGAAACGCTGACCCGACGGAGCCCAGCTGCCTTCTGGCGTTTAAGCTCCTCCAGGAGGATGTCCAAAGCCTCTGCGGGGTCGTCGATCACGGGAGGGAGATGGATTGGATAGCGCGGGCGAGGGTCAAATCTTTCTCCGTGATCTGCCCGCCGGCGTCGTGGGTACAAAGCCGAAGGGTCACCCGATTCCAACTATTATGGATTTCCGGGTGGTGATCGAGTCGCTCGGCCTCGGCTCCAATTAGGTTAATGAAGGCCAAGGCAGCCTTGAAATCCTTTAACTTATAGAGCTTCAACAACTTAGCGTTTTCGACACTCCACCCGTCCAGGCCTTGGAGGGCCTCCTGGATCTGGCTTTGAGTCAAAGCTGCGCTCATGAAAAAGCCTCTTTCAGGCCACTAACGGAGTCAACGCAGGGCTGAAGGAAGACCCCTATTGTGAATAAACTTGCCGAATCCCTCTTGGACTGACTTAAAGGCGGTCAGGTTTGTCTCGGAAAATAACCAAAGTAAGAGACAACCCCGCAATAATCCGGTGAGTTGACGGTCGTTAAGACGGCAAATCGAAATCCGAAAGTCGGAAACGGGCAATGCGGTGTAGGTAAAACAAGCAAAACAAAAGATAATATGGAAAACAAACTGTTCGTGGGCAACTTGCCCTGGGCCGCAACCGAATCCGACATCCGTGCTCACTTCTCCCAAGGCGGCGAAGTGGTGTCCGTGGAAGTTATGATGGACAAGTTCACGGGTCGTCCTCGTGGCTTCGCCTTCGTGACCATGGCCAATGCTCAGGCTGCTCAGGATGCGATCGCTAAGACTGAAAACATCGATTTCATGGGTCGCCCCCTGAAGGTCAATGTCGCCCGTCCTCGCGAAGAACGTCCGTCCTTCGGTGGTGACCGTCCCCGCTCCGGCGGCTTCGGTGGCGACCGTCCCCGCTCCGGCGGCTTCGGCGGTGGAGATCGTGGCGGCTTCGGCGGCGGCGGAGGCGGCTCTCGCGGCGGCTTCGGCGGCGGCGGCGGCTCTCGTGGCGGCTTCGGCGGCGGCGAACGTCGCTCCGGCGGCTTCGGCGGCGGCGATCGCGGCGGCTACTAATCCTCGGATTAACACCCTGCTCAAGGGCGCCTTTCGGCGCCCTTTTTTGTGCCCGGATGGGTCGAAACACCTACTTTCACTGGAAAAGGGGCTATCCACTTGTCCCTTGCTGCCCGGCGAGCTAATTAACCGACCGTCATGCGCCTCCGCTTCGCCCTAATCCTGCTCCTCTCCTTCGGCTCCGCTCAGGCCGCGCTGAACACCGAAAGCCTTCCCGCCGGGTCGGTCGCCATCGTCGGGGTCGACATCGCGGCTTTCCGCGCCTCTAAGGTTGGCCAAGCCCTCGAGAAACTTGCCAGCATGAAAGCCAAAGAGCTTGAGGCCTCCCGCAAACTCAGCGAGCAGCTGGGTATCGACTCCAAGCACGACCTGCATGACCTCGTGGTCGCGATCTATCCTGGCGTCGACGGCAAAGTCGCGGAAAAGAATGCGTCTGGAATCGTGCTGATTCGAGGCAAGTTCCTGCCTGCGCGCATCAACTCCTTCGGCCAAGCCAACAATCTTCCGGCGAAGACCGTCGGCAAGCATCAGGCCTGGGAAGCCAGTGCCTTCATCGAGAAACTTTCCGGAGAGAAGCCCAAGGAAGAAGCCAAGGATGCCTACGTCGTCGCCCACTCGGAAAACCTCGTGGTCATCGCGAGCGCAGCGATCCTCGAGCGCGCCCTCGTCGCGGCCGACCTTAAGGAAAAGTCCGCCCAACTTCCTGCCGCGGTGGCGGCTAAATTCGCCGCCGCCCAGAACAGCTGGGTCACCCTCTACGCCGACGCGACGAAGATGGAAAAATCTAAAGGAGACGTCGGTATCGAAGCCCTTTCCCTCATGCTCGGCGAAAACGCCACCGACCTGCAGCTCGCGATCGCCACCGGCTTCGTAAGCGCGGAGAAGGCTTTGACGACGCGCAAACAGATCACGGGCCTGCAGGCTATCGCGGTGATCGGGCTCTCGGACGACGACGACAAATCGCCCGAGGAAAAGGAGAACATGGCGCTGCTCGCGGAGCTGGTTCAGAAGATCCGCATCGGCGGCGAAGGTAAGCAGGTGACGCTAGACCTCGACTACCCGGCCGACAAGGCGGTGAAAGCGATGAGCAAGGCGATCGAGAAAGCCCAGAAGACTCCCGGCGCTCCGGCCGCTAAATAAGGTCTGATGCGAGGTCCGTGGCTACTGCTCGTCCTCCTCGCGACGGCGAGCGGACTGGCTTGGCTCTGGCTCGACCCAGCGGCCCTCCGTCTGCGCATTGACCCGCGGAGCCGCGAGCTCGCGCTCATCATTCCCGCGGAGATGGTCGGCCGCCGGACCGCCACCGCGGTAATTCTGGCCCTACCGGAACTCGCCGGGCCGGAACAGCGCGCCGGCCTGCGCGAACAGTTGGCCCGCCCGGCGGTGAATTCAGCCCAGCGCGTGACTCTCGGCTTCATCCCCGGACAACTGGCCGAACTCACCGTAGACACCCCAGAAGTTTCCGACGGCGGCAGGGTGATCCCCGGACTCGCGCGCGTGCAGTTACGCGGCGTGCCGCATGGCTATCTCCTCGTACATGCCGCACCCGCGAGCGCCTTACTCGAGACCGCCGCTCGCCGCCGCTGGCTCGGTCGCGCGCTCATCGAGGTGGGCGCCCAGGCCGAAACGGCGACCATCGCAGTCGGCGAAAGCGATGGCGGCGCCTTCCTCATTGCGACAATCGCCTTCGCCTATCGGACCGGCGAGGAGGCCGAAGCTGCGCTCAAACGCCTAACGGAAAAACAAGGCGACACCGAGGCGCTCGGTTTCGCCGCGCGACCGGGCACCGACCGCATCACACGCCAGACGAAGCTGCTCGTGGTTCGGCTCGATATCGAGACGGACCTCGTCCTCCAGGCGCTGCGCCACCGCTGACGCTCAAGCTTTCTCCAGCGAACCGTCGGCGTTGAGACGACGGTAGTAGCAACCTGGGCGAGCCTTACCGTTCTCCTTCGTATGGCACGCGCCCTGACCCGCGGGGCGAACCTTGTAGAGAATCGAGTTCTGCTCGCAGTTAACGCGCACCTCGAGGAGCTCGAGGAAATCGCCGGAAGTCAGGCCCTTGATCCAAAGTTCATTGCGCGACGTGCTCCAGAAAGTGGCCTTCTTTTCACGGAGCGCCGTCTGCAGGGCGAGTTCGTTGACGTAGCCGAGGATGAGCACTTCGCCGGTCAGGGCATCCTGAGCCACGGCTGGGATGACATCAGCCTGTCCGGAAGCGATTTTCCGCAATTTTCCGAAGTCGAGTCGCAGGGCCAGGCCTTCTTCGAGTTCTTTGTCGGACATGTGACCTTTTTGAAGGGGTTTGGAGGCTCATTCAAGGCTGGAAACCCCACCCGCTTATCCCTTACGGATTAAGCCTATGTCGCTTAACAATTCCGCCGACCTTTCCCGCGCCGCCAATGAAGCCCGCGGCCTCGCCATGGACGCAGTGGCCGCCTGCCACTCGGGACACCTCGGCCTGCCTCTCGGCGCCGCCGAAATCGGCTCCGTCCTCTACGGTAGCTTTCTCCGTCACGACCCCGCCGCCCCCTCTTGGATTAACCGCGACCGCTTCGTGCTTTCGGCCGGCCACGGATCGATGTTTGTCTACAGCTGGATCCACCTCGCTGGTTTCGACCTCCCCCTTCAGGAAGTGAAGAACTTCCGTAAGCTCCACTCCAAGACCCCGGGCCACCCCGAGTTCGGCGAGACGGTCGGCGTCGAAGCCACGACCGGCCCGCTCGGCCAAGGCACGGGTAACATCGTCGGCATGGCCGTGGCCGCCAAGATGGCCGCCGCCCACTTCAACACCGCCGAGCATCAGATCTTCGACCACATCGTCGTCGGCCTCGCCGGCGATGGCTGCCTCCAGGAAGGCATCTCACAGGAAGCCGCTTCCTTCGCCGGCCGCTTCGGCCTCGATAACCTCATCATGCTCTACGACTCCAACGACGTCACCCTCGACGCGATGGCCTCGAAGACGCAGAACGAGGACACCGCCAAGCGCTACGAAGCCGCCAACTGGGAAGTCTTCACGGTCAAACAAGGAAACGAGCTCGCCCCCATTGCGGCCGCCCTTGAACAGGCTCGCGCCAGCAAGAACGGCAAGCCGAAGCTGATCATCTGCAAGACCGTCATCGGCAAGGGCATCGCTGAAGTCCAAGGCACCGCCAAGGGCCACGGCGAAGCCGGCGTGAAATTCGTCGACGCCTCCCGCAAGGCCCTCGGCCTGCCGGAAGAGAAGTTCTACGTCTCCCCTGAGACCCGCGCCTATTTCAACGCCCGCAAGGCCCAGCAGGCCGCCGCCCACGCCGAGTGGTCGCAGACCTTCGCCGCTTGGTCCAAGGCCAACCCCGAGAAGGCCGTCGTTCTCGCCAAGGCGCAGAAAGGCGACCACGGCGACGTCCAGTCTCTCCTCTCCGCCATTCCGGAGTTCGGTAAGAATGCTCTCGCGACCCGTCTCTCCGGCGAAGCATGCATCAATGCTGTCGCGAAGGCTTCGCCGCTCGTGCTGTCCGGTTCCGCCGACCTTCATGGCTCGACCAAGAACTATATCAAGGACGCCGGCGACTTCGACATCGCGACCCCGGCCGGCCGCAACCTGTACTTCGGTATCCGTGAGCACGGGATGGGCGCCATCCTCAACGGCATGGCCTACCACGGCATCTTCAAGGGCTCAGGTGCGACGTTCCTAACGTTCTCCGACTACCTCCGCCCGTCGATTCGCGTCGCCGCCCTCGCGAAGCTGCAGACCTTCTACATCTTCACGCACGACTCCGTCGGTGTCGGCGAAGACGGCCCGACCCACCAGCCGGTCGAGACCGTGAGCGCCCTGCGCTGCATCCCGAACCTCGACGTAGTCCGCCCGGGCGACGCCGAAGAGACGGCCGCCGCCTTCGCCCATGCGGTCGCCCGTAAGGACGGCCCGGTCGCCCTGATCCTTTCGCGCCAGAACGTCCCGTCTCTCGACGACGTCCCGGTCGCCACGCGCCGGCAGGGCACTCTCAAGGGGGGCTACATCCTCCGTAAGGAAACCACTGCCCTCACCCACATCCTCATCGGTACGGGCAGCGAGCTCTCGCTCGCCCTCGCGGCCGGCGAAGAACTCGGCGCCGGCGTCCGCGTCGTCTCGATGCCTTCGATGGAAATCTTCGCACGCCAGCCGAAGGCCTACCAGGAAGAAGTCCTCCCCTCGGCCTGCGCCAAGCGCGTGAGCGTCGAAGCGGGCGTGACCCTCTCGTGGGGTCGTTACGTCGGTACCGCCGGCAAGGCCATCGGCACCGACACCTTCGGCCTCTCCGCCCCGGGCGACGTGGTGATGAAAGAACTAGGCATCACGAAGGAAGCTGTAGTCTCAGCCGCCAAGGCGCTCTGAGCGACCTGACAGCCGTACACCGAAGACCGGTGGCATTTCGCCGCCGGTCTTCTTGTTTTACTTGGCCTCATGGAGGTCCGTGAGCGCGATGCGGAAGAGATCGCCCTGCTCGGAGCCGAGGAGGAGATGACCACTGTCGACCCACGTACATGCTTCAACTTGCCAGGAAAGCGTCGGTGGCGAAATCGGCGCATACAGGGCGGGCGCATGGAAGAAATCTTCGCCGATCGTAGGTACGTCGAAGACCCAGACATTACGATAGGTAAGGATGGCGAGTCGCTTCTGATCCGGGGAGACGCAAGCGTCGGTGACCATACCGCCGACGTCAAAGCGGGCCAGCTTGGTCAGCGTCGCACGTTCGCCGGTCGCCGGGATGTCTGCACGCCAGAGAACCGTCAGGGTATCCCGGCGATGCTTAGTGAGGAGGTAGAGTTTTCCGCGGAGCAAGAATATCGCCTCGCAGTCATGAGAAAGTTCGGGGTCAGGAAAGGCGGTCTGATCCGGCCAGACAAAGGTGACCTTGCGGACCTCACCCACCTCGGCGACGCCTAAAGTAGGCTCCTTGAACAGATAGAACCTCAGTTCCTTACGGAGTGAGACGTTGTTCCCGACGTCGCCGACAATCATGTTACCAGCGGCATCACCGGTCATAGCCTCCCAGTCCACGTTGGTAGCGCCCTGTAACTTCACGGCACCCCATATGCCCTTGGATGTCATTAGAGCTGAGCCGTCGGCCTGGATTGGCACGATGGACGGCTTATTCCCAGAATCGGAAAGCGTCCAGAAGACACCGCGCTGTCCTTGGCTTGCCCAGAGTGCGGAACACTCAGGCACGAGCTTGAGGTTTAGCTTACCCGCGCTCTTTAATTCGAGCGACGTCATGTCCGGCACCACGCGACGAATGACCTCCGCTTCCGCGCCTAGGCCTAGGACGGCCCAGATTAGACAGGCAAGGTGTAGGGTCAGCCGCATGGACTCACGCTACCCTGCACAGTCCCCTTGGCAATCCGTCGCCGTCGCTTTTGCTGTCGAAATCAAGGCTGACCTTACCATCCTAGCGTCATGGCCCGCAAATCCTCTCGCTCGCTCTGGACGGATAAGCTCACCGGCGTTGCGTCGACGCCGATGGGGACGAAATTACCCCGCGCCCGCAAAGCTGTGATCACCTTGGCAGGACGCGGTTGCCGCGCCATCATCCTGGGAATCGACCCTTCGCTGCGCGGCACTGGCTTGGCTGTCATCGACGCACGCGCGGAGCCGATGCGCCTACTCGCCAGCGTCACGCTGAAGCTCGGCCCGAAGCTTGAGCCCTACCAGTGCATGGGGAAGATCGCCGACGCCGTCGAGAAGATCACCCGCGCACATGCGGTCACGCATGCCGCCATCGAAGAGACGATTTACGTCCAGAACTTCCGCACCGCCCAGGCGATGGGAGCCTCGCGCGGTGCTGCCTTGAGCGTCCTCGCCCGCCTTGGCGTCAAGGTCGGCGAATACGCCCCCACGCGGATCAAATTGGCTGTAGCCGGCCATGGCGGCGCTTCCAAGGAGCAGGTCGGCCGGATGATCCGCACCGTGCTCCGGCTCGGCGACGCACTCGCGCTCGACGAATCCGACGCGGCCGCGGCGGCTCTCTGCCACGCCTTCACCGCGCGAGGCTAATCAAAATTCCTCGCTGACGGCGAACTCGTCGTGACGGCCGCGGGCCTGGCTCCAGCGGGCCATCAGCTCGTCGAGCGGCACGGGGCGAACCTTCTGTGAAAGATTGTAGGCGCCGGCTTCGAGGCAGGCTTTAATTTGACTCCACACCACCGCATAAGAACGGGAGAAGCGGAGCGACTCATCGCGCACGAGGCTCGAGACGTGGCAGCAGCCGCCGACCTCGGTGACGGTAAACCGTCCGGCCTTGAGATCCTCGACGGAATCAGCTCGAAGGTCGAAGCGGGCGAAATGCAGGCCGGGGAAACGCTTAGCGAAGGCGGTCATCGCGGCATCGAGTTCCACGGTGATGAGGTCATGGCGGTGGAGGCAACGGGCGCCATGGCCGTAACTGCCAGTGAGGTTCAGCGTCACCTTCTGCCCGGCAGGGATCACGTGGTTCAGGTCGCGCGCGTGGCACTGGATGAAAAGTTCGCCGCGCGAGACCGCCACCTCGTCCAGCCAGATGAGTTCCTCGAGTGTCTGCTCGCCATCGCCGCGCACGGTGACGTCACGCTTCTGCACGATGGCCATGATATGCCCGTCGTCCTGGCCGGCATTGCGGCGCCAGACGACTTCGAACTCGAAACCAGAGATAAACTTCTGCAGCAAGAAATCCTCCGTAGCGCCCCGGACCAACCGCTCGAGTTGCTCCTGAGTATGAAGGAAGCGTAGACCAGCTCCGTCCTCGGCGACCTCCGGCTTGAACACGACCGGGAAGCCATGACAGGCCGCGAACGCGGTGGCTTCTTTCACGCGCCCGTCCTTGGTATCCTCAAACGAAAGCGCCAGCGTCGGGCAGCAGCGAGAATCGCGCTGGAACGGACGCAGGAGGAGCGATTTAGAATCCCCGATGAAGCCGCCGATACGACCGAAGGCCGGGTTGGCTGAGGCGAAAGCCGTCAGGCGGCGATAACGAAGGCAAAGCCCAAGGATGCCCAGCCGGATTGGCAGGTAGAGCACCGCGGCAGGCCACAAGGAAGGCTGGAGGAAGCCGCGGACCTTCATGACGATCTGCCGTCGCCCTCGCCAAGTCAGCGCCGGCACCATCCAGTGGGTGATGACGTGCAGAAGGAAGAGTAAGCCGAGGATCACCCAGAGCGCATTGTTCTTAAAGCGATAAAGGACGTCCATCGCCGCCGCGCCGTAAGTATAGCCGACCCACATCAGCGGCGGCGTCCAGATCAGGGCCGCCACGAGGAGCAGCAAGCAGAGGCGGAAGGCGTTCAGCTTCATGATACCGGCGGACACGAACGTGGGCACGCGGCTGGCGGGGACGAAGCGGGAGCTAACCACGACAAGCATGCCTTTCGGCGTCGAGAACCAGCCCGCCCATTGATTCACCTTATGCTCCTTGATGAACCATTTCAGCGGCGCCTTACGGATGGCCTTATGGCCGAGGAACCGCCCGATAGAATAGAGCACGGTGTCACCAATGAAGATGCCCGCCGTGCAGGCCGCCGCGGCGGACCAGAAGTCGATGATACCGACGGAGACCATCAAACCAGAGGCAAGGCAGGTCGGATCTTCGGCGACGAAGGTGCAGAACAAGATGACGAGGAGCAGAATCCAGTAACGCATGCCAATAGCATGTGGAATCGGCGGGTATTCCTTGGCCAGCGGCGTCACGAGCGGGTCGGAATCCATAGGGACCTCCGCGTAGAAACCCTTAATCTTACCGACGACTTCGGCAGTGGCCTCGAAGGCCGCGTCGCGTCCGCCCGGCAGGACTTCTAGCTTGGCCTGCGGCGCGAGCTTGGCGGTATACTTGGCGGCCTCGACCGGCGTCAGCCAATCGGCGTCGCCATGGATTAGTAAGAGGGGCTTGG
>Ga0209190_1000374_pt1 | contig 32742 bp, 31 predicted proteins | sample M_140205_XF_Meta_FD_187315 | JGI IMG/M metagenome (GOLD analysis project Ga0209190, IMG submission 187315) | Freshwater microbial communities from Lake Montjoie, Canada to study carbon cycling - M_140205_XF_MetaG (SPAdes) (version 2) | ecosystem: Environmental > Aquatic > Freshwater > Lake...
TTTGCTCTACCATTTGGTCGACCAATATAAACAACTTTCTTCATTTTTCCTGGGTGGAAGGCATTGCATAGCATACCAGCATCCATAGGATAATCAACAACACGAGCACCATCGGGCACCTTTAAAGTTTTCGCAACTTCACTTGTATTAGTTGCATTTGCAGCAATAGTCCAACGAGACCAGTCCTCATTGGGTAGCAATTCCCACAAGAAAGATAGGTCAGGGTCATCATTAATAAAGATGATACGACCCTTGTGTTCGTTAATCATCTCTACAGTTACATCCCAATACTTCTTGTAGAACTGAATGTTTGTACCACCGAATTCAAGAATCAAAACGTCGACTGGCTTATAGACGCTGCTAAATTCAACCCCCTCCGCCTCGGTCTGGTCAGTAGGTTGAGATAGAAGAGCAATATTATAATTGTTGTCTAGCAATTTCTTGAAGAGAGCAACTCGCTTCTCTACCCAAGCGCCACGGACGCCATTCTCATTGTCTGTCAAGCCAACCTTACCAGATACTCGGCGATAGCCAATAGTTTTGCCCGTATTGCTGGCATTCTTATCTGTATACCAACTAAGAGCAGCCTCTTCGCCAAACAAAGATCCCAATAGACTCATAATATAATCTCCAATTATTCGAACAAACTATCTATGGTCGATTCCTTATTATACGCCTCTGGATGGTATTTGTCAAGCATTTCACGACCACCATTTTTCTCAAGGTAATCATACCATTCTTGGCTTGACCACATACCTTCGCTGATACCGTTCCAAAGTTTACGCTGCATAGGGTGTTCTTTGTTCTTACGACGATACTCTACGAAGTTGAATCGGCTGTTCTCGTATTCATACGAACCTAGTTCAAGCATCTTCTCGCGAAGATAACAAACGAGACTAATGCGCTCACCATCGTCATAAGTTTCGATTGGCGTATTACCGTGCATAATTTCATGGTTGTTTACAAGAAGAAGATCGCCTGGACGAACATTAACAGCGATACGATACTCAGGGAATACAAGATATCCACCAGTATACTTTCCGTTGTTAGAAAGAACAAGAAGATTGCTCAAACCTTCCGTGAAGTCACCAGCGTCGCGATGGCAAGCAGTACGGAATGTCTTATTGACGGTGACTGTGGTAAACACAGTCTTGGGTACTAGGAATCTTGGGTCAACCTTATCTGCTGCTGCCCTTTGGTTTCCCCATCGCCAAGGAAGAAGTTTCTTATATCCCTTATCCAAAGACTGTAGGAATGGGAATGACATCTTAAACTTGTCATAATGGTTTTGCGTATAGGCAGTAGCACGACCATAAGGAATGCGCGGATAACGGTCAAACCATCCAGCAATGCCAGAGTTTACCACGTTTGCATAGGTTGTATCTGAAATATAAGTTTCTTCGATACCACGAGCCTCTTCTTTACGCTGCGTAATTGTCATCTTGACAGCCTTGGCTAGCCACTTGTCAAAATTAAACTTATCTTCTTTGACTTTAGCGGAGAGCCAAACTAAACCACGACTATCCCCACCGCTCGCATACTTCTCTTTGAGGAATTCAACTTCTTTCTTGATATCTAGTTTGACAAGAGTATTTTCAGGCTCTTTCTTAAAGAGGTCAAGAACAGCAAGTTGAAATTCTGTCACCCACTCGCGACCACCACATTTGTCGCCCTTCGGTCCAGCGGCAAGTCCACGGTTCTGGGTTTGTGTTGCTGCTTCGCGCAAACCAAGATATGCTTGTTCTTGTTCTTCTTTGCTGAAGAAATTCTTTCTAAACTTGAACGCAATCTTGCGCTCATCCTTGGTATTCTTTTGCTTACACTCTGCGCAATTACCTTCTTCGCAAGAAGCAAGCATTGTAGGATCGCATTCTGCTTTTTGATAGCAGTCCGTATCCTCTTCGATAAGAACGTCATAATGAGATTCATCAACGAATTGCCCAAGCAATTTTTCGCAATCAATCTTTTCTCTTGCTACAATAACTTTAACCATGATATTCCTCCTGGGTGTACTCTATTATATATCTGACAAGAGGCAATGTCAAACTAAGTGATTTCCGAATGCAAATGCAGCGGCACGAAGCCGCTGCAAAGATCCTTGCGGATATTGGCTAAAATTAGCCGTTCATCGTAACGCTGATTGCATCACGATAGAGAGTCTTGCGAGCACGCGCAACATGGCGGCTGGCGAAATAACTCTCAAATGCCTTGCTCGGCGAACCGATACGGTAGGCATAAGTCTCCGTGCCATCGCTTAGAGTGGTGCGGTTCGTGTAAACAGCGACACCCTTATTGCGTAGACGATAGACTAGGTCAGCGACGTTCGACACCTTGAACATGGTGCGAGCTGCTCGCGAAGTGACCTGATTGCCCTTGGCAAGATAATTGTAAAGAGAAACGATTGCAGACATACTATAAACTCCAAAAACACCCCTCAAAATTTAGAAGCAAAGACGGGGCTTCCCTTGCTCCATACCATATAGTATACTATAACAAACGGCAAATGTAAACTATTTAGCGACATTCACTTTGGCAATAACCTTGTCCGCAAAAGCAGGTTCACACATTTCCATCAGCCTCACTCGGGCTTCTGCAAGAGCACGTTCCTCGCCCTTATGAGCCATTTCCAACGTGTCACAAACTACTTGCGCAAGTACAGTGTTCGTCGGCATATGGGTTGCGGTAAGAGTTATGCTATTGTCGACGGCATCAGAAGTCAAAGAAATCACAACCTCAGCAGCATTATACAACGAAGGAGTTGCATCCGCATCGATCTTAGTATAGAAGTCCAGGAAGGAATTCTTGGTATCCGTATCGAAACGGTTCAAGCACAACTCGATCGCCTTCTTGCGATTCTTAAAGATGCTGTATGCCTTGGCGATATGCACCAGACGTCGGGTCGAGATAACCTCATCGCAGCCATGGTCTTCGAACGTCTTGCGGATACTCTCAGCCCACGTTACCAAACGCTCGATGAATTCCAGGTCACTCTTCTCGGTGATACCCAACTCGAAGAAATTCTTCTCGAGGATCTTGCGCTCGGTAGCGACAGGAGGATATTCCTGCTCGACCGTGATGGCGAAACGCTCGAGGAACGCTTCGTTCAGGAGGTTGGTGCCGATGAATCGACCGTCGTCGTTGCCCTTGCCCTTGGTGTTAGCCGTGGCAATGATGTTGAAACCTTCGACGGGGCTGACAACTTCGCCAGTCTTCTTGTCGAAGTATGGCTTACCCTCAAGGATGGGCTGAAGGCACAGAAGATCTTCCGTACCCAAGTCCGTCTCGTCGAGCAGCAGTACTGCACCACGACGCATCGCGGTCAGAACTGGACCTTCGCGGCGAACCGTGTTACCGTCAATCAACTCATAAGAGCCAATAAGATCGGTCTCGTCGGTGCGCTTGGTGATATTGACGCGAATCAACTCACGCTTACTGGTCGCACAAACCTGCTCAATCATCAGGGTCTTGCCATTGCCCGACAGACCCGTGATGTAGATCGGATAAAAGATCTTGCTCTTGATAATGTCACGAAGATCGTTGTAGAAGCCAAACGGCACATAGGTCACGTTCTTCTCTGGCACGAACGATTCAGTCGTGTTGAGTGCACGTCTACTCGCGAGGTTCACGATGGTAGCAGCCATCGCGGGAGCGGACTCCGCAACAGCAGCCTGAACCGCAGCACGCACTTTGGGTGCTGCCTTGCTCTTGGTTTTCGTCGCCTCGACCGCACCGTCACCGACACGATAGAAGCCACGACGCACCTTGCGCGAATCGTCGCGGAACAGGAAGTATGGCTGACCCAAATCGCGGTCTCGCGCATAATCTGTAATCTGCTTGCCGCTCAGGATATCAGCGTCATAAAATTCGCCGAGGTCCTTGAGGAATTTCGTCTGTTCCGCGACGGTTGTATAATTCGACTTAGCCATAATATAATTCCCTCTCACCAGTATCACTTACCATAACTGTAGTATGCCTGAAAAGGCGAAAAACACAATAGAAAAAACTCTAATAAAATCAACGACTTACGTGCGCCCCAAAAAGAGCCTCAGATTTGCGCCAAACCTGCTCGCCAATCTTCTTGCCCATGTGTCTTGCGACAAGATCGCCATCCTCAAAATGGATACCACCGTATCGGCGGGACATACCTGCCTCATCAGCGGCTTCCGTAAATGTGCGCCAAGAAAGAGTTACGCCATTCTTATCAACGAAATACTCAAACTTATCGCTTTCAGTAAACTCGCGAAGAACAACAGCAGCTGCAGCACTGAACGTACTGTGACCTGAAGTGTATTCTGCAAACGGTGGCGTCAAGAAACTATCTGGCTGATAAGGCTTCCAATTAGCGCCATCAACAAGAACGCCATTCACACCCTCAATCGTTTGACCTGCATACAGGTAGCGGATTGCAGTAATCGGGCGAACAGAGTCATACGTTACCTTTGTCGCCCAGCAACCAATGCTAGCATCTAGCAATGCATTGCCAAGAGCAAAGAACATCTTAGCATCTTGGTCGGTGGTGTGATTGTCTCGCTTAGAAACAACTTCCGCAAACAAAGTCCAGTGTCCAGGAGGCAACTCAGACTTCGGTCCGTCAGCCCAATACTCAGCGATTGCCTTCTGCTTATCTGTTAGATTAGCAGTAATGTTTACAATCTCTTGAGCCTGATGAATGAATCGAGTAGACCCAAACTCTGCTGGTGGCTTAGGAAGAAACTGCGTTGCGCTTGTAAGAGCAAACGGAGTCACGTTCTTCCAGTGTGGAGCAACAAACCTTTGACCAGGCAAAGGTTGCCAGTGATTAACGTCAGCAACATAAGTTGGCGTATTGACAGGTTGGTATCCAGTAGTATCGGCATATCCGTTTAACTGGTTCGAACCGTCAGTGTGGCGATATGAAAGAACTGCACCACATGCCTTTTTGGCGATATCAGCAGCACCAGTATCATTCTCGGAATATCCAAGAGAAGTCAACTTCTGCTGAAATTGCGCCCTTCGGCTTGGGTACACATCTGACAGAGCCATGAATGCAGCGTGGCTGATTGCCTCTCGCTTGTTGGCTTCCGTTCGTGCACCTTCAGGCTGACGCAAATCATCACCGTACATAGTACCAAGAGCAGCGTTGTCATATGCAGCCCAAGCATCATAAATGCAGGTATGCACAATAGCAATCGCTCGAGCAGTCATCGGCGGTCCTGGCTTCGTATCGCGAATTGCCTGGAGCATCGTTTCATTCCACTCAACCGAAATAGTATCGGCGACTGCACTTCCAGAACTAGCCAAAAGTACAGCCGCCACAATCGTCTTTAAATTAGTCATAATATCCCCTCTTCATGATTTAGATTATCAACACTCAACACTCTGATTCTCGGTGGGGGCGTTACCAAGAATTAGAAACTTTACGCGACTAGACCACCAGCCGCGATTTCCTTAGCAAACTGCGAAACTAGCGCACGGCTCGACTTCTTGCTATTCATGCTCTTCTTGAAAGCAGAAGTAATCTTAGCCTTGGACAAACCAGTCAGGTCACCGATTCCGTCCTCAGCGATCTGCTCCTGCGCAGCCTCGATGTAGAAGTAATTGTCATAACCGAGATTCGGCATCGCAAAGAACTTATCCTCGCGCAGCTGCTTCAAGACTGCCGAACGTTTCACAGCGTCGCCCTTGATGTCGCGGATAATCCACTTCATGCTGCGCTTTTCTACCAAGTAGAAGCCGATATGTTTGCATCCAGTAACATCGCGAACAAGGCTAGTGACTGCGGCTTGCTGGTTCCAATCGTCGTCGATACGAACCTTCTTCTTAGTCTTCTTGTCGACAAGATAGACAACACCAAGTTTGTTATAGCGGCTGCTGTACATACTAGTGTGATTCGGGCAAGACAAACCATCACCACCCTCACCGTCGGTGAGGTATACGACGTTGGTCACGTCCAACTTATGGGCAGCTCGGAAACTCTTGATAATCTCGCGGGAAGCGAGCAGCGTATGGACAAACGGAGTACCGTTCAACCCGAAGCCAGAAGCGTCCCAATTGCGATCGAAGTAGCCACAATCTTTTTGATAATAGCCACCGATATACTCATTTGCAACAACACACAAAGTATTGAACGCACGACGCATAGCAATAGGCGAAAGCGAAGAACCGATCAGGTGCTTGAGGTGGAACGAATGCCCCATGACTTTGCAAACATTGTCGCCCTTGCAATCGAACTTGCTAGAATTTGTCAAAGCAATATTTCGCGAAGTTGTCAGATTGCTGCTGCTATACAGGTCGTCAGAAAAGCCATAAACATCGAATGGGATGCGCACAGTCTTGCAAAAAGAAACGAGCACAAGCAGCTGCTCGAGCGTATTGCGCAGGATGTTCTGCATAGAACCAGACATGTCCAGGAACAAAATCATGCCGTGGTTCTTGCCACGAGGCATAATCGTTACCTTCTTGAAAAGGTCAGAGGAGAACTTGTACTTATGCAACACGTTCATATCCAACTCGCCAGTCTTAGCAGTCTGCTGACGGGCATACTGAGATGCCGTCTTGCGCATCTCAAATTCCTTGACGAGATGCATCACAAACTTATTGTTGTTGCGAGTAAACTTGCGGACGCACTTCTGGACAACCTTGTCGTAATCAACACCGTTCTTGCTGTAGATGGTGCTGTTTTGAGTTTGTACTCGCAACCATGCTTCGAGGTCGTCCATTACAATCTTGTTTGCAACCATAATCTTGCTAAGATCGGCTTCTGGCAACTCGAACATCGAGATGATACCGTCTTCGTTGACTAATTCGGCTTCACGATTGCGGAAGTTGGTATCGGTCACGGATTCAGGTTCGTTAGACTTTTCCTCACCGTTATTCAGCCCACCCTTAGAGCCGAAACCACCTTCTTCATCTGAGTCTTCAGATTCTTCTTCGCTACCGTCGCTGTCGGCATCTTCACCGTCATCGTTGCCGCTAGAAGATTCGTCACCTGCTTCGTCATCGAGATCGTCATAATCGTCGTCGCGTTCGTAGCCGCCACCAAAATTTTGTTCATCAGAATCCGTATTCTCGTCGGTTTCTTCATCGCCGTCGTCTTCAGAATTTTCCTGGTTCTCAAGATTCTTGAGCGCATCCTTGAGGTCTTCCATGGACTGGATCTTGTCCTGCTCATGTTCCTTGGTATAGCCATACACACGACGAGCAAGTGCTTCGACATCTTCCCAAGTTTCGGCAGTCTCGACCTCGGCGACCATTGCGCGCTCTTCGTCGTTGAAAGGCACGTGAACGTGTGCGCCCAACTTGAACCGAATGTTGATTCGGTCGATGAGCGTCATCTCACCGATGTCAAGATTCTTAATACCGAAGAAGTCGCGGTCCCACAGACCCTTATAGGCTGTGGAAAACGAACGACCAAGACCAGGGAATCGCGACTTAATCTTGCGCTCGATACGCGCATCTTCGATGACGTTCAAGAAACCCTTAAACTTGGTGTCACCGTCCTTGACGGCATTATGCCAACCCTGCTCAGGTGTTTCGAGCGCATGACCGACTTCGTGACCCATGAGCAAATCGTACAGGTCGCCGTCCATGTCCTTCCACACGGGGCAGACGAGTGTACGGTTCTTCAGGTCAAAATATGCCGTTTGGGTGTTCTGGTGTGACACCGTAATGTTTTCGCTGGCTAGCAATTTTGCTAGTAGTGACTTTGAATTCTTGATATCTGCCATGTGGTTTTCTCCTCAACCTATAAGCCATTCTCGCTGAAAAGACTAAAAAAGGCAATAGAAAAAACTCTAATAAAATCAATAACTTACGCAAGCCCCTTATTTTGGAGCAACAAAGCAGCCTTTTCAGCCTGTTCTTGGGTGACTCTACCCATCTTCTTGAGGTTCTTCTTTACCTTTGATTTGGCTTGGTCGAGTTTAATTTTGCTAATCTTATCGGTGAATCTAATACCGTCTAAGTGGTCGATCTCATGCTGAACACAAACAGCACTTAGCCCGTCAAACTTCTGCTCAATAAACTCACCGCCCATAGCCTGGAAACGAACAGTAACACTACTTGCTCTAGGAACTTTAATGTATAGTCCAGGAAGAGATAAACAACCTTCTGTAAATGTGGCTGGGATATAAGAGCGATCAATAATTACTGGATTGAAAAGAATCCAAATTTTATCGCCCATGTTAATCGCGCAAACTCTTTTGTTGATACCGCATTGATTCGCGGATAACCCAAGACCCTCATACTTACCAAGCGTTTCAGCCAATGAGTACCCAAGCACTTCCGCTTCTCTTCTTGCGTTTTGCATATTAAAATCAAATGGCTCTGTTGGTTTGCCTAATACATCGTCATAGTAATCGACCAGCTTATAGACCTCATACTCAACCATGGACCCATTTACGAATTTAATCATTCTAGACATAATCATACCACCATTTGCGAAAAGTTTTTTACCTTGTTGAAGCGAATCGTATGCTTAAACTTATCAACCATCTGGTCAGTCTTGTGAGTAATGACGAAGATGTTTGTGTTCTCGTTCAGCATATTTATCAACTTCATAAATTCTTCTGTGCCATTAATGTCAAGAGAACCGTCGAAGACCTCGTCGAAGATTAACAGATTAGTATTGACACTGTTTTTCAACTTAGCAACGGCTCGCCAAGTGAATAGCAGAGCCAGGTCAATACGCTTCTTTTCGCCTTCAGAAAAGTTCTCGTAGGAGAAGTCATCACGGTGTCGCGACTTAATACTTTCTTTAAATTCTTCGTCAATCGTAAAGTTAACAAAGAAGTCCATAGCAGCGAGATACTTGTTTACAAGTTTATTAATTACAGGAACATACTGCTTGATAATCTTAGACTTGATACCACCGTCTTTAAGTAACTGAGAGACGATATCATAGTGCTGAGATTGTTCGGCAACAGACTTGCGAGCCTCGTTATACTTTTGTAGATCGTTCAGTAATTGCTTAGACTGAGCCTTAAAATCATCACTCATTGCTGGCTTCAACTGAAGGGCGGAAATTTCATTTTCTAACTTCTTGATGTACTTTGAGGTCTGAAAAGAGCTGGTATTCTTGCTAGTTAGTTCTTGCTGTAATTTTTGAATCTCTTTCTGAATGCCTTTGATTTCCTTGATACGCTCAGTTACTACATCAGATTCTTTCTTCAGTTTAGATAGACCTTCGTTCAACTCACCGATCTTATGATTGCAAGCAGTTACCTTTTCATCTTTGTTATTGATGCTCTGGTCGCAAGTAGGGCAGGTAGAGTTATCGATATAGAACTCAATATCCTTTTCTAACTTGCCGATGTTGTTTTCAATCTTGGCTTCAAGCTGGGTAAACTTGGAAAGTTTCTTTGTAGAAGCCTCGTCGTCAGTAATGCTTGTGAGTAGAGTCTCAATCTTGTCTTCAAGAACAGCAACGTCAAATAAGATCGTTGATATTTGTTCTTGGTTCTGAGTAATTTCTAATTTCTTAGCGTCGATAATTTCTTTATTGTTTTTCTTCAGCTCGTCAAGGTGACGCTTATGTAATTCAATTTTTTCTCTAGTGGTATCAATTTGAATCTTTAGTTTAGCACCTTCGTCCTTCAAGTCATGTACCTTAGACTTAACGATCTGGTTCATCGCACTGAAGATTTGGATATCTAAGAGATCTTCAATAACTGCTCTACGCTCACCAGCACTGAGTTGCATAAATGGCGTAAAGTTTGTAGAGCCAAGAATAACAATTTGGGTGAAGGACTTGTAGTTCATCTTGAGGATAAGTTTCTCAAGCATGTCCTGATAGTCTTTAGCCTTGGCGTCTTGGTTCAGTAGTTCTCCATCACAATGGATCTCAAAGATATTTGGTTTGATACCACGAATAATCTTGTAGTTCTTCTTGCCAACAACAAACTCAATTTCAACAACGCAATCTTTTTCATTGATTGAGTTGACCAGCTGAGGTTTGTTGATATTGCGGAATGGCTTGCCGAAAAGCGAGAACGTGATTGCATCTAGGAACGTTGACTTACCTGCACCGTTCTCGCCTACAATCAACGTTGTTGGATTCTTGTCAATTGGAATTTGGGTAAAGATGTTTCCAGTCGACAAGAAATTCTTATAACGAACAGTCTTGAAATGTATCACATCGTCTCCATTGAAATTGCTTCGTTGTATACATCACGAAGCACAGTCTTAATTCTATCAGATTCTACTGGCAAAGTCAAGCCGTCGACGTACTTGTTAAGAATGCTAATCGTATCTTCAGCTTGGTCTACGTCGACCTCAACGTCATTAATAATGTCTGAGTAGTCTTCTACGACCGAACATTCGAGTGGGCTGACCTTTGCAATTTGGTCAAGCAAAGTATCAAGCAAGAATGCATTACCACGCTTCTCTACCACAATCTTGACGTACTTACCTGCAAGATGTGAGTAATCTGTATTGATGACGTTCTCGTAGAACAACTCATCGTCATGATACTTAATCTTGTGGAACATATTGCCTGGGTTTTTAATGAACTCCAGCTCTAGTGTGCTCGTATCCAAGATATGGAAACCGCGCTCGTCATTATAGTCTGACCAAGTCATTTCCCCAGGAGTTCCAACATAAACGATGTTGCCACTGTTGCTCTTGTGATGGAAGTGACCAGAAAGAACTAGGTCATATTTCTTGAGTACACTGGCTTCCATACCTTCATGACATACATTACCGCGATCCATCTCAAACCCAGCAAGCTCGAAGTGCCCGAAGCAAACTTTGTTAGTGGTTTCTTTGATGTGCCTAAGAATTGCTTCTTCATTATCTCTGCATATCCAAGGGATGATATCAACCCCATTTACTTCGGTTGGGCTGCTGTGTAGGGTTATGTTTTTATAATCCTGGAGTAGCAGCTCGGGAGAGTTGACCTCAAGCGTATTCTTGAACGTAATATCATGATTGCCTATTAGCGCATTAAATTCAATACCTTCTTTCAACATAACATCAAAAAAGTATCGGCGGCACAGGGCAAGAGTTTGGAAAGAAATATACTTGCGTCGATCAAATAGATCTCCAAGTTGCCAAACTGTATTGATGTTATGTTCTTTCAGATAAGGGAAGAACGTGTTTTGATAGAACTCTCTGTAATGGTTATGGAAGGCAATAGAATCGCCTCGCATACCAAAATGAGTATCTCCTAAAATTGCAATCTTCATCGTAATTCCTCAATAGGGCACTTGCTATTACTGCAAATAAACCCCTTGTCTAGTCCTGGTGTCAAGTGCTTACCACAAGTTGCGCAACGCTCAGGCACCTTCGATTCCTTTAATTCCACCATCTTCTTCCTCAGCAAATTTTTCTAGGTTTGTCTTCTTCGCTTTCTTTTCTTTGCGAGCATTCTCATAGGTTTGGATAAACGCTGAGATATTTTCATACAATTCAAACTGCCTAAACGTACCGTCTTCGTTCTCGTTAATCTCAAACTCATCAAGGATACCAGCGTTCTCAGTTGACTTGTATTTCACATAGAGCTGCTTCTTTTCTTTCTGTATACGACGCAAGAATGCATAATAAGAAATTTGAGTAAAGTATGCAAAAGGATTACTAGAACGACTCGGGTCAAAATTATCGACATACATTACACAATTCTCAATCGCGTCAGCCACCATCTCATCTCTAAACGTATAGTTAATAAAGTTTGGCTTATGTGATAAATTTTCTGAAATCTTCATAAACGCTTCAGCAACATATTTTGGGATCTGAGGCTTCTTCTCACCAGCCCTCTTAGCCTTATGTACTGCAATACGATATGCAGTCATTTCTGTGAGGAAGTCTTTGTTATTAATGTAATGATTTTTTGCCATGATTGACTCTTAGTGTACTGGTTTGTCTTTCTTGTTTGCGAGTGCGTCGAAGATTGACACTACTTTTTCTTGAGCAGCACCATCAACCTTTTCTTTCTTCTTTGTGTTTATTACTGGTTCGTTGTTATAGAAGAAGTCACTCACATATTCATACTGCTCAAAGAAGTCAGCCTTGACTGTAGCGACGAAGTGTACGTCTGACATGTCTAGGTCAACGCTGCGCTTCTCGACGATAGATTGCGGTAAATATTCTTGCATAGAAAGGACTTGCCGACCTTCCTCAAAGATAGTTTCGACCATAACCCGCAAAGGCATATCAACATTGATAGTTGAATTGCTAGTTTCAGTTACATATCCAATAATATCCTCATCAAAGCCGCGAAGTCTTACAAACTTCAGGGTACGCTCCTCGGGAGGTGGTGCTTTCTTTTTAGCCATTAGTTTATCCTTACATTACTTGAAGTGAAAACAAACTTCTCTTCACTATAGATCTTGATACGTTCTTCATAATGTTTCAATGTGAAGTTTGTATAAGGACCATAGCGAAGGTCATCTGCTATATCATACAGAGTGGCAGTGTCTTTATTTTCGCCTAAACGTAACACACGACCAATTGATTGCAAACTACGAATCTTGCTCTTGGTTGGTGAAGAGAAGATGACGTTATGCAGATTGCGAATATTTACACCAGTCGAGAACGTGCCATAACTTGCTACGATAACAGCGTCGTTCTCTTGCTCAGTAATCCGTCTAACTTCTTCGCGGTCTTCCGCATCTACCCCACCATGTACAAAGAATACTTTTCTACCTTTGCACTTAGATGTTATGTCATCAAATAGTATTTTACCGTGTTTCTCAACATAAGTAAATAAAACCAGCGTGTTTCCTTTAAGATTTATTGCAAGGTCAGCAATAAACTTGTTACGACCCTCATGTCCAACCAGAAACGCCATTTCATCTTGGTAAGTGAATCCTTTGACGATCTTGCAAGTGGCTTCGGGATACTTGAGAACGATGCACTTGATTGAGAAGTTTGCAAGTTGCTTACGGTCAATCAATTCTTTAGTGCTGATAACTTTTTGGGCTGGTCCAAACAAACCCTCAAGAACAAGTTTGTTTATCTTGCTATCATCGAGTGTTCCTGTCGTACCAATACGCACATCGCAGTTTGTCAGTTTAGTCATGATATCAGTCAACGACTTAGCCTTAAATGTGTGGGCTTCGTCGCCAATAACAAAATCAAACTGCGAGAAGTATTTCTTTGGCATGTCATAGATGCTTTGCCAAGTAGAAATAATTAATTCAGAATCAGGGATCTTACTTTCTCCGCCGTAGATCTTTTGGCAATGCTTTTCGACATCCCAACCATTTAACTGAGAATAGTTTTGAAAGTCGCTGTACATCTGAGTTACAAGATTGATCGTAGGAACAATCAGAAGCCCACGCTTCTTACCGTCGCTCAGTAGGTGGCGTATCATCATATAGATAATTAGAGACTTGCCCGATGCCGTCGGCGAGATTAGTACCGTTCTCTTCTTCGTAAGTCCGATGCTAGAAGCAACAAGCTGGTAATCTCTTGGCTCCATTGGGAGACTAAGAGAAGCTGCAAGGTTCTTCGTATCGATTGGGAAAAGTTCTTTTTCTTCATCATACTCATAACTATAGTTTCGTTGTTTACAAAACTCTTTGATATATCGAACGAGACCAACGTAGATCTGATGGGTCTTTAGATTTAACAAACGAATCTTGCCGTCCCAATGTCTGTTTTTGTATGCAGGGCTAAATTGATAGCCAGGTGTTGAGAATGTAAAAAACTCTGACATCTCTTGCAAGATGTCAGCTTCAGCATGTATTCTTACATACACGTTCCCTACAGTCTCAACCTTCACATCACACATTCTTTAGACCGAAATACGACAGGATAGCAGCACCAATTTCATCTTGGTCGGTATCTTCCATATAGTTTGCAATCTCAGCTGCATGCTTAGCGACAAGTTCACCAAATTTGTTAATTTGATTTGCTGCTGCGCCATCTTCGTAGATTGTATGGAGTCCTGCTTGCTTTGCGAGTTCTAAAAATTTAGTCATTATCTTGCTCCTTGAACGAATTTTTCCCAACCAATATATTCTTTCAACTGCCAAGTACGATTACTTATCTCTTTCATCACGTTAGTGCAAAAACTTGCAGCTTCTTCGTGATATGCATGCTTACGCTTTAGTTTACTCAAATCATCGTCGGCATCAAGGTAGACCCCAATATCAGACTTTAATGTAAAGCGAAACGGTTCCCATCCAAGTTTATCTAACTCATCCTGGTCGAGTTTGCCAGTGTAGTAGAGCCACTTGAGTTTCTTCATTTTTGCAAATTCAATTTCTGCTTTCTTGGCAGAAAGATTGTGCAAGGATAGATACTTATTGTATTTGTTATGGAGGATAGGGATACGAATAATTTCCCTACCTGGCTCTGTGATATCAACCTCAGAGTCTTTTTCCCACTGCTTCATCACTTCTTCAAGCGGAGGTGTTTGCATTGTACATGACCAAATAAAGTTACACGAACCTCTATTGTACCCTACTTTGAGGTGAAAGTAAAGCCTGCAAATTTGCGATAAAATACTTTACTGTTTTGCTAATCAGCGTATAATAGACTATGTCGGGGCTTAAGTAGGACTCAAATCCTTTCGTAGTTAAAGTATGAGAACCTGAAAGTAGCGTCGCAAGTGACAATGTTTTCAGCAGTGTCGCTGACATTAAAGATAAGAGAACCTACGTTTGTAGGGAACATATCATACATCTTCACGCGGAAGTTTGGGTTGTTCTTATTTGTATAAATGGATAAAATACCCATAGAGTATGGGGTTGGCTTGTTTGCGTTTGCTGCAGCAAGCATTCCAGACTTGCTTAACTTAGCAAGATCTTTGTAGTCTGTAAAACTAGTCGGGAATGTAATAGCGCGGATCCAATCATGGATCTCCGTCCAAGCGCGCAAATCTTCATCTACCAAGAACGTGACGTTGAAGCTGTCATATACAATCTTTTCGCCTGGATAATAGAGATCTACAAATGGAGTTCCAATTGGCACTTCTGTGAGTGATACGCCTGGAAGATTAGCTGTTTGACAAAAAAATGTCACACCAGGAAGGCGATCGAATGTTACACGAAATTTTGTGCTTTGTAGTAAGTCTGTATTACTAGGATTGCGTTCTAATGCGCCCATTCATAAACCCTCAACCGTTTCATGTATTTAGGTCATAAAAAAAGGGGAGACTTTCGTCTCCCCTAATTCTTGCCTTATTATTGTTATAATTTGGCAATATCACTACGCTATTAGGCGTTGATATTTGACACGAGGAACTTACGATAGTATACGTTTGTTCCGTCGGTAATCGCACCGTTACCTGCTGCAGTCGCAAATGGATTTGCAACCAAACCGTAACGAGTCTTGAATCCAACTTTTGGCTGGAAGGTCGTTGGGTCAATCGCACGTACCATCTGTAGAGGAACGTATGGGCAGTAGAAGATACCAGCGTCGTAAGGCGTTGTACCCTTATAACCAACTACGGCATAGTCGTAACCAGTTACTGAGTATGGGTCAACATAAACCTTGATGCGACCGAACAAAGTACCAGCAAAGGTATTGCCTGTATCGTCAACAGCGAGGTTGGTGTTGTTGCTTAGAGCTGAGTTGTAGTCAAGAAGACCAGTCATCGAAAGAGCCGATGCTACGTCTGTAGAGACGATTAGCATGTTACCCTTACCACGACGAGTATCCTTAGCAATCTTATTAGCAGCTCTTTCAACTGCGAATAGGAGTGACTTATACTTTTCTACCTGCCAACGACCCGAAGTACCGTTCTGCTGTACGTTTGCATTGTTGAGGTCGAAGTTAGCTGTTGCTAACGATACGACGCCGACGTTTGCAGATGCGTATACAGTACGAACAACTTCACGGTTGATTTCAGCAAGAATTTCTGTCGACAAAATGTTTGTCAACTCTGTTTCTGCGTCTAGACCGTGGATTGCCTTGAGGTCCTGTGCTAGTTCTAGGGTGTAACCAGCTTGCAAACCACGTGTCTGTGCAACAACCGATACGCGATCGATGGTGAAGCCCATATATGCCATAGACTTGTCTTCACCGAAAGAAGTGCTAAAAGCAGTACCAGTGTTAGCAAGTAGTAGAGCAGCAACGTTGGCTGGAAGGGTTGCTTCTGCGCCGCCTGTTGCAACGTTGCCTGAGTGACCAGTGTTGGCTTCTTGGAATAGAGCCTCACCGCCACGTGCAGTATTCGATGCATAGTTCGAACGCATTGCAAAAATCAAACCTGTTGGACCAGTCATTGGCTGAACGCCGCAGATGTCGTATGCCATTAGGTTTGGAAGTGCACGACGTACGAGACCGATTAGGATTGGGTCAAAACCCTTGATGCCACCTTCGCCACCAGTTACTGGTGACATGCCGCCGCCTACTTGGTTGGCTGGATAGCCAGCTTCCCATAGGTTTGACATTGAACGTGATTCTTCCATTAGGGCGCGTTCTTGGTTCTCGAGAACTAGAGCTGTAACAGCACGCTTGTACTGGTCAGTGATCTGTGGGAGTTCTGAGTGGTCAAGAACAGGCGCCCACTTCTTTGTGTATGTTTCGTTAAGATACATTTGAGTGATTCCTTGTTCTAAAAATTAGGCTTTTGGAGCCGTTTTGGTGATTGCATTTACATATTGTTTCATATACAAAGGAACTTCTGCTACTTCTGGCTCTTCGACGTATGATTCTTGAAGAGTCTTTACCTCACTTTTCACGGATACTTTAGATGGGAAGTAGTTCTCGCGAATTACTGCGAGCTTATTATCAAAATCACCTTCTGCGGTGAACTCCACGCCCTCTGCGAGCGATTTCATTTTCTCGGTTTGCACTTGGGTTAGACCCTCGCAAATACGAGCAATTGCTTCTGTCTTCTTGACGGAACTTAGTTCTTCAACAAGACTTGCTAACACTTCTTCGGTTTCTTCAGCTTCTTCCTGTAGTTCTGCAACCTGTGCAGCTAGGGCTTCAGCGATGTCAACCTTGGTGTCAGGAATATCGATGTAGTGTTCTGTGAACAAATTCTTTAGACCGCCGATGAAGTCTTCTACGAGTTCAGCGCGGAGACCTGTTTCGATAGCAACCTGATTTTCTTCGACCCACTCTTCAACAACATAGTTGAGGTAGTCGTCAACCTGCTCAGAAAGTTCTTCCTGAACATTAGCAATTGCTTCTTCAAGAACTGCGTCGTTCTCGTCAAGAATTTCTTCAAGAATTGCTTCTACGCGAGACTGAACAGCTGCTTCGAAGATTAGAGTTGCTTTGACGCGGAAGTCTTCAGATAGTGATTCGCCGTTGAATAGCGCATCAACATCTTCCTTCATTGAGCCTCTGTATCTGGCGACTAGGTCTGCCTTGTATGCTGCTCTTTCGGCTTCTTCGTCAATTTCAACTTCTTCATTTTTCATTTTACGATTTTTTAGTTCAGCGCTAATGTGCTTAGTCATAGGATGGTCACCGCCACCCGACTGACCCATGTTATATTTTTCTAGATACTTTAGATGAGCAGTTGGTGCAATTTTAATGCGCTTCATCTTAGTTTCGTGGTCGGTTTCGTCTGAGTCTAGCATATCGCCGAGCTTCTCAGCTCCACGACTCTCATCTAATTCAACCTCTTCATTCGCAAGAGCTTCTAGTTCTTCTTCAGTCAAAGAGTCAAGATATTCATCGATCTCTTCTTCAGTTAGTTCTTCTTCTTCAGAAAGAACATCTTCTTCTGATTCTTCTGATTCTTCAGAAGCCATCTTCTTGGTGCCTTCAGCTGGAACGCCAGGAGCGCCAGGTTTTGGTGCTTCTTTTCTCTTTGCTGATGAAGCTGCCCCAACAGCATTACCTGCTGGATTGTCATGTGTTGCACCACCGAGGTCTTCTACCTCAGCTGGGATTGTTGCTGCTGGTTCCTTGCCTGCATTCATCGATGCATTAAGGATCTCAGCGGCGGATTCTGCTAATGTCTTGCTCATTTGGTTGAACTCCTAAAGAAGTAAATTTATTTATATAAATTAAAGTTTTGACAAAAAGTTCTCAAAGATTTTTAATGAGATTTCGTCAATTTGTTTTTGCTTTGCGTTCTTAATTTGGTTGTAATATGCGTTAACGTCCATTTCTTTGACAACGCCATTATCCCATACCCACTCTCTACCTTCCATAATGCCTTGAACGAAAGCCCCTGGTGCGGACGGATCCGCTACAATATCCGCCGCTGTGGCAAGATAATAATCATCTTGCACCACATTGACACCGTTTACTTCTTTGAGTGAACCCATGCCACGTGATGATACACCTAAGCAAGCACCGCCTTCCATAAGGCTCTTAGCAATCTTACCCATTGGTGTCTCAAGAATTTTTGCCTTACCAACCCAAATGTTGTCTTCTTGCTTCAAATTGGTGATAAGGTGAGAGACGCGATCTAGATTGATGCTTGGAGTATCTGGATGCCCAAGCTCGCCAAATGCGCGACCCTTTGTTACATATTCTTCGTTGTATCTGCCGACTTCTTTTGCAAGAGTTTCCGACCTATACATACGTCCGTTCTTGTTTGCCTTCTCAGCAACAAGAAATGGTCCAGTGATGAAAAGAGTCTTTACACCGTTTTTGTCTTCGGTGATGACCTTTACTTCTTCTACTGTTTCTCTGATTAGTTTCATTGGCTTATAGTCCTAATGCTGCTCTTTTTCTAAGAGACTTTTTTCTCGCCATCAAAGCACGAGCAGCTTTTGCCTTACGTTTGATAGCACCTTTTCTAGCACCACGCTTTCTCTTCATTTTCTCAGCGGGAGATTCTTTAGCCAACTTACCGCCAACCATTTTAAATTTGCCAGCAAGCGATGGATCTTTTATTTTCTTGCGACGCTGAACCTTACCGCCACGAACACGCGCTTTAACGATCTTGATTCTTCCTTCAAGGATCGCTAACTTTACTGATTCTAGTAATTCGTTGCTCATTTTTTCTTAGGCTCTTCTTCTTTGTATGCACCGTTTCTTAACGCAAACGATGCTACTTTTTTAAAACTTTCTGGATCAGTGGAGATCTTATCCATCATCGTCATCTTATTCTCGGGCGATAACTGCTTATGTAGGTTAGTTATTGCTCTTGCTGTTAGATGATCGACGTGCATATTGTCGCCAGTCTTGAAGTTGATGCTGACTGGTTTCTTTTGTGACGCAAAACGTAAACGCTTTAGGTTTTCTGTGAGCATCTCGTCGCCATAATCTTCAGCATCTTCATGCACGCCCATAATAGAAGGCTCAACTTGCTCGCCACCAGAATATGGCACAGTAAATGTTAAGCCGAGCTGATCGTTAGTGTATAGAGCAACCTTTTTTCCATCAGGAAAGATACGGATACCCTTACGCTTAAGAACCATAACCATTGGCGGGTCGTGAGGCATATTCGCAGCCTCAATAACAATATTATCTACTTCTACTTCTTCAGATTTAAGGTTTCTGAGAGCAGCGTTCATTGCAGTTGGAGAAGAAACGACAGCGCCAAGTATGTTGTTGCTAAAATCGTTTAAAATTCTTCTATGCTTTGGTTGAACTTTATTAATATCTCCGCCAGCTCTTTGGAGTTGAGTCATGGCTGTTTGAAGTGCATTTGCTGCTGAAGACTGTGCCTTGCCTCGTACACCACCACCCCTGGCTAATCTCCGTATTTGTTGGAGATTAGCCAATTGGGCTTCATCTAAGTTTTGGCGAAGATCCTTAAATTTCATTATTCGCTCTTTTGGGCTCTTCTTGCCTTGGCGCGTGCTTCGAGTTCAGCAGAAGTAATCTTTACCTTACGACGCTTATCGCTCTTAGCAATTTCATCTCCAGTTCTTGAACGCCAAGAAATACGCGATTCACCCTTGGCTTCGTCGATCTCTTCGACTTCTTCCATGGTCGCCCATTTTTTATCTTTCTTTGGCGGATTATACTTTTCTTGTTCAACTGGTTTCTTTTCTGGCTTATAAGCAGTTCCTTCATTAATACCGTGCTTTTTCTTTAAAGCGGCAAGTGCTTTTTCATATGCACTAGAAGTTGATGCTTTTGATGCTGGTTTTGGTTTAACGGCAGATGAAGTTTGTGGCTTATATGGTGCTTCATAATCACGGTTATCATCATTGCTTATTTTTTCTAGATACTTTTTAGCCGTTGGGTGCAGTTTGTGCCCATTAATTGTTCCAGATTCTGCTTCTGATTCTGAATCTGGGTGATTGTGAATTAGCCAAGATTGCACTTCAGGATGTTTTTGGTGAGCATTCATTGCTGCCTTAACTTCCTTATGCCCAATTCCGCCTTTATACTTTTCATTTTTCATATATTCAGGCACACCACCATGGGTGCTGAATATACCGCCAACATGTTTTCCGTCATGGTGAACATCAATATGGTGGTCACCATCCCAACCAATTGCTGATGTTACCTTTACTCCATTGTCATGATGTGTAATTACTTTATCAGATTGACCATCACCACCAGGTTGACCGCTGTGTGTTTTGCCGAAACTTACTTCAAGTTCTTTTGCAGCAGATTTTACAGCTTCATCAAGTTCAACTTCTTCGTTCTTCATAGGAAAGGATTTCATTAGTCTTTTAACTTTTCTGGCTCTGTCTGCTTTAGGGTTTCCAGTTGATACACCCTTTGCCTTCATCCATTGCTCTCTTGCCTTTAGTGCATCTTCATCAAGATCGACTTCTTCCTCAACTACTTCATTAGAAGCAGGAGCAACAAGAGTTGATGCGATCTCAACCTTCTTGAGTTCTAGAGCATCACTCACCTTTGCGGCAAGTGCTGAATGGAATGCTGACATGAAGCCTTCCTTGTCACCAAGTGTTACGGCTTCGACAATTTCTTCTGATAGTAGTTTGGACATCGATGTCTCCAAAAAGAATTATAGTTTATTTAGGTACTTCTGCAGAGAATGCAGAATTGATATCTTGTGGTGCTGGCGCTCCAGGTGTTCCTAGTGGTGGCTGACCGAGTTGTGGGATTGGCATCCCTGGTCCTCCAGGCACAGGAGCTGGTGCTTCAGCAAGCTCTTGTTCAATTTCTTCTTCCATTCTCTCAACACCTTCTTCATCAAAGTGAAGAACGTGCTTTTTGACCCATGCCTTAGAGAAGTATGCGCCAACATATGGATCAACTTGCGACATGAGTTGCAAGCGTGTAGCCAATAGTTCTGCTTCTCTAAGTTCGGTGAAGTTGTTATCTTTCAAGAAGTCATAGTGAATGGTCTCGCGCAACTTTTCCCACTCATCGACAGAGCAAATGCCCTTGAGAGCAAGTTGACGCTGCATGAGTTCATCAAACAATAGACTAAACTTGTTGCGAAGTTTTTCAATAAACTTGTTAAACTTCAATTCGTCTCTTGTAATTTCAGATGAACGTCCAAGAGAAAATCCAGTTTGTGGAACTAGGCGACCAATAGGGATATTGAGCGACTTGTATAACTTTTCTTCGAAGTAACGAACGTCACCCATCTCACCAAGGTTTTGACCAGGAGGAAGTGTAGTGATTTCTGTGTTCTTGCCTTCGCCGCGACGAGGAATCCAAAAATCTTCCATCATCGACATAAACTTGCGGTCGTCTTTTACTTCACCCGTAGATGGGTCATAGACAACCTTGTTACGAAATTTCGTCATAATATCGCGCAAGTATTGCTCAGCTTTTAGTTTAGGCATGTTGCCAACGTCGATGTAAAATACACGGCGTTCTGGTGCGCGAGACATACGATAGATAACAACAGCGTCTTCAACCATTCTTAACTGATTGAGTGGCTTAATTGCCTTATGCAAGTACGATAAAACCATATTGCGCTTGGCATCCATTAGACCAGAATTAACATTGATGATAGCATCAACGGCAACTTTGACGGATGCGTCGCTCATTGATGTTACAAGCGTCTGACCTTGTGTCGACGCCTTGTCGTTGTAGACGTAAAATTCTGTTACGCCATCTACAACTTCGATGCCCGTGCGAGGGTCTTTCTTCTTATTGACCGCACGAACTTTCTTAATCTTGCGAGGATCGATATAAACTAGTTCTTGAATGCCAAGTCTTGGTTGCTTTTGGTCAAGCAAAACTTGATAGAACAAACGACCATCGATATACCAGTTACGGAATACATCTTGTCCAAAATTAGAAAAGTCTAATAAGCGAAGAACATTATCAAATTCTTCACGGATCGCTTTCTTAATTTTTTCTGGCTGCTCTAAATCGTCCAAAATGATAGTGACTGATTTGCCAGTTACATCGTGGACGATAGATTCATTGACAATATCGTCAATTGCAGTTTCTAACTCAGGTTGCATCGCTACCTCACGGTAGCGTGTAATAAGATCACCTTCGTTCTTAAAGCTGGCTTCAAGATCTAGGTATGTGCCAAAGTAACCACCAGAGGTAATATTAACGGCACCGTCATCAGCAACAGGTGCAGCCAGTTGGGGCTGCACCTGAGTTGCTTCACTTTTCTTACTACGAACTAACTCAAAGCCAAATAGATTAATGGCCATTCAAATTCTCCATCATGTAATCGGTCAATAAACTATTAAGCGATGAGGCGAGTATTGTCACCTGGTTGCGCTTCCCACCACTGGTAGGCAAAGGTAACTGAATACTCTTCGATAGCATCATTTGTTCCCCAATCTAGGTCAATAGCAGCAATATTGGTTGGGAACATACCGATAAAGTGGTATGTAGCAGCCTTACCGCCGAGCTTGCCGTAGTGAGTCACCTTAGCCTGTGTGCCGTAACCGCCAATGTTACCTGGCTGCGAGCTTAGGTTTAGAGCTGCTGGATCGCGTTGATTTCCTGCATGGCTGTTAATACCATTCATCCAACGTTCGAAAGCGCTTCTGATTAGGAAGTCTTCGTCGTTAAGAATGGTTACAGTCCAGTCAGCAAATGTACGATTACCAGCAAACTTTACCTCACGACCGAAGTATTGTACAGGGGCAACGCCAATTGTCGATTCTGGCAATTGGGCAGCCTTGCACATAAACTTCGAACTTTCTGCAGCACGCTTGCTGTTCAAAATAAAGTTAGGGAAAGTTAGTTCAACTTCGAAGAGGTTGGCGCGAGCGCCGTCGTTCTTCATCTCAGCACGAAATTGATTAATATTAAAAGCCATTATAGTCTCCTGACTTAACTATTTGTATTTATTAGAAACGACCGACGATTTCATCGAAGGCAACACCGCTTCTAACTGCCACGAAGTTCAGCTGGATGAAGTTGATGCTTCTTGCTGGCTTGACGTAGATGTCGCCAACAAACTCATTACGGTCAATAACCGATGGTGGGTTGTTGGTTTCATCGCAAACAACGCGGAAGTCATAGATACCACGACGACCCTGAACATCTCTCAAGAATGGCTCAATTAGAGCAACGAACTGAGATCTTGTGAACTCATCGTTGAACTCGAATAGTGCTTGGCGCGAAGCCTTCGAAATTGCCTTCTCAAGAACAATGAATAGACGACGAACGTTGATACGGTCAAACGCTGACGAACGACCCTGCATTGTCTTGTCTCCGTAGAGGATTGTACCCTCGCCTGGGAACGAAACAACTGGGTTTACGCCATTCTTGTAAAGTGTATCGCGCTCACTTGGTAATGGGTTGAACGATAGTTTTACAATGTTACGAATTTGACCACGACTTAGACCTGCTGGCGAGAACCATGGGTCACGTGTTGTGTCAGTGCGTACGCATAGACCAGCGATGTCAGCATTCAAAGGAACCCAACGATATACGTCGTTGTACTTGTCATACTGATACTTCCAACCAGAGTCCATTACGCCGTAAGATGTTGATCTTCTAGCGTTACGGTTATTGACAACGTCAGTTACCTTGGTCGTTGAAGTTACTGCATTTGCATATTGCGGGGAAACAAATGCTACGCAGTCTTTACGGGTGTCAGCGATTAGAAGGGTAGTGTTAGCAACCTGTCCTACATCAATCGCTGCATTAGCAGAATATCCGCAGTCACCAGAAAAGAGCAAGGAAATGTCATATGATTCTTTGTCTGCGAACAAATTAAATGCATTCTCATAGTCATCAGTATGAGGTGTACCATTTGTACCGTTCATTAGCGAGTTGGTTACTACTGCTGCTGGGCTGTGGTATGATGTAGTTGCTGCGTCTACAAGTGTAGAAACAGGCTGACCCCATGCATTTGCACTTATTGCTGATGCATTGTCTGGGTGACCGAGCCAGTGAATATACTTAGAAGTGCGATATACGGCTTCTTTGTAATAATTTGCTGTTCCGTCGTTTGTCTTAGCATCAGATGCCTTTGAAACGTATGCGAAACGCTCTAGAACTGTGTTTGCAGCGCCAGAAAACTGGCCATCTTCGTCAACAACAACGATGTGCATTTCGTCATTTGCTGTTGCTAGACCAGACTGAGCAGCATAATCTGAAGTACCTGGAGCGCTATCAAAGAAGATAGCATATGGCCAAGCACTATATGCTGCTGTAGTTGCACAAACAGAAACTTTTAGCGAATTGCCGAGCTTGCCTGGGAAGCGGGCTGCCCAGTAAAGATCTGAACTTGCTGTTAGATATTCGTTTGTCGAATAATCTATATCGTTTGGAATTACTACCTTAGCTGGACGCTTTACAGCTGTGCTGATCGCCTTGTCTCTACCATTGTTGGTAAAGGCAGCAGTTACAGTAAAGACGTTTGCATTAGTAATCGAATCTACGACGCGAATTTCGCTGTTGCAAGTAACATAGTCGCCTACAACTAGTTGAGTAAAACCTGCACTAGTACTACCTAAAGAAGAAGTATTTGCTTCTACTAGAGTTGATGTTAGGTTAACTTCAACAGAATTTAACGTAAGAGTAATCGATACGTTAGCGCGATTTGCATCTAAACCGCCAACAGAATTATATGTTGAGTCTGATGCGTTACTTGTTTCACGGATTACGCGAACGAGGTTTAGATCGTTACCGTAACCTAGGAAATTTGCAGCGGAAAGGAAAGAACCTGCAGTTGAGTTATCAGGCTTAAAGAATCTCTCAAGGAGATCAGATTCGCTCGAAACTTGTACGACAGTATTTGCTGGACCCCAACGAAAGAAACCAGCTGTTGCGCCCGAAGAGACGCCTACGGATGGAACTGACGAGGTCAGATCGATTTCAGAGGTATTGACCCCTGGAGAAACTAAAAGTGCCATGTTTTTACTCCCTGTGGAGAAATGAGAAATTCTACGTCTTTATTTAGTGTTTTCTATTTTTTAGCGTTCAACCACTTGCCAAACAGAACCATTTTCTACAAACCCATTCAATTGGTCTTCATGACTCATAGGCATGGGTAACATTTCTTCTTCAATTTGTCGCAATTGCTCCTCATGGAGCTTGTGTTTAATATTTGTATTAGTCATATCAGCAAAAAATTGTTGGTTTGTCATCCAAGAGAATAAAACCAGACACATTACGAGGTCATCATGGGAGCCTTCTTCAGCCTCAAAGCTGGTTCCTTTAGAAATAAAGGTAGAAAGTTCAGCAATAATATCAAAATCTTGTATAAAAATCTTTTGACTTTCGATCAAATTTTTCATCAAAGAGCACCCAAGACGCTTTACGGACTTGGTTGTACGGATTCCGCGAGTAGATTTGTTACCATATCCCCAAGTAAGGGCAATTCTTCCCTTAACTTCTATTGTGGATAAGATATTTTCATACTCATAATCATCAAAAAGACTGTCCGCAACTTGTTGACCGATATCATTAATTTCTATCAAAGCGTATGCAGCATTATAGTAGTCGCCTAATCGCTTGATGATTGATGGGTAAACTAGTGGAGAAATATTGTTATCTTTATATGTAGCAACAACTCTGTAAGGAATGCTAGTGACATCAATTACAACTGCAGCCGAATAGTCAAGCCCCTTTCCTCGAGAAGTATCTACAACTACAGAGTATGAGTGCTCAGCAATTGGCTGCTGGTAGATATTAATCCCAGAATCTGCTTTATGTAGAGGCTTGACGAATGCTAGTGCTTTGAGCGCAGCACCTGAAATAAGGGTTCCCGAAGAACCCATAAACTCGCATTCCATTTCCTGAAGATACTTTTGCTCACCAAGAACTCTGCGCTGCTCATCAGCCCACTTTTGGTCTCTTCCTGGAATTTGTCGCCAGTTAGCCTCAATGTTCATAAAGCCATTTTGACCATCGACCGATTCAGTCCACATCTTATAAAAGTGGTTCATACCGTTTGGTGTTGATGATATAAGAATCTTAGAGGTTGTACCAGAAGAAATCGTAGGATATACCGAAGTAAAGAACTCTTCTGCAATATTCGTAGGAACGAATGCAAATTCGTCAAGGTACAAAAGCGAGATCGAGTAACCGCGGATAGCACTTGATGCAGTAGAAGTGGCCATCACACGACAGTTATTTTCTAGTTCAATGTCACCCTTGTTCCAAGTACGAACGCCCTGCTGCAGCCATAAAGGTAATGCTTCGTATGCAATCTTAATACGGTTTAGGATTTCACGAGCCGTTGGCGCCTTGTTAGCAAGAATTGCGACAAATTTATCTTGATTGAATAAAATGTACCAAAGGATGTAAGCCACAACCATGGTAGTCTTACCAACCTGACGACCAGCCTTTACAATTACTCGACGATTATCATTGATATCTGTAATTGCTTGTCTCTGGAACGGATACAATTTAATTTGCACGAAGCCATGGTCAAGAGTAATGACCTTGACATAGTTTTCAGCAAAGTAGATTGGGTCTTGAGAACACTTATAAAATTCTCTAATCTGAGCCTCAGATATGTCTTGGTTAATGCCCACTCTTTTCAGATGCGGATTGCCCAAGTAGTGCTTCATTTTAGAAGCAACTCTATTGGCTAGATTCATCACGTAATTTCTTTAGGAGATCTGCAGTACTGCCAACAAAGACTGCTCTCTCGACGTTAATGTTCTGACTTGTTGGAGCCACAACTTCATCTTTCTTAAGTTCTTTTTGCTGCTTTTGAAGAATCATAAGTTTCTCAGTAACATCTGAGAGATTCTTAATCATGTTAGCAGCAACTTCATAGGCTCTTGGATGCTGAGATTCTTTAGCAACCTCGAGGATACCTTCAAGAGCCTCATTACCCTTTTCAATCAGGTTGTAATAATTTGAGCGTGAATAGTCTGCATCTGGGTCGCGTTCCACAGTATGGTGTATAGTTACGGGCTGGTTTTCTTTTACCGCTGGGATATACTCAGCAGTGTCAAGAATATTGCTCAACTTTGAATCAACTTCACTCATAAATTACTCTTAGGCTAGTCGAACGTATACCAGACCAGTTGAACGATAATATGGGTTACCAACAGATACCCCTGCGCCCGATGCAGCAATGTCGTCAGTATAAGGTCCTGGTATACCTGGATAAGTTCCCTGGATACCCTGTGTACCCTGTATACCCAAAGTTCCCTGGATACCTTGAGTTCCTTGGCGACCTTGAACACCCTGGATTCCTTGAGCACCCTGAACGCCGCCAGTAGTGTATAATTCAATAAAGTTGTTGTTAACTTTACCAAAAGCAACTCGAAGCGTGTCGCCGGTTGCGTCGTTTGCGTTAGTGCCAACACCAATGTTTTGTCTAGCCATTTTTGTTATCCGTTGTCTACTGTTAGATCGGTAGCATCAGCTGTTGTTACGGAGCTGTCTGCGTTATCGTCATTGTTTATATTCGGGAATTCCTGGAACACTTCTGTAAACCCAAAGTCATCATTAGCGTTTGCGCTTAATAGATTTGGATATACAGAGAGGCGCATAATTTGATTGTCGTACTGTTCATACGAAGAAAGGTTCCATGCAGCATTAGTTATTGCCCCATGAACTTTTGAATTAACTGTGAGACCACCTGTGATATCGTTAACAACAATTTGATTTGCTGAAGGATATGCGGACAATACATATCCTCGCATCGTGGCTTCTTCAAGTTTATTGCCCTGATAAACTAGTTCACCGACTTTGAATAAACCTGAGCCAGTATTAAACGTCAGTTTTCTGTCAACATCGCCAAACTCTGAATTGTCGATATATGTGTTTGCAGTTGCCTTGCGAATAATCTTAGAGTTCGCGCCTGACGTAATTGGACCATACAGATATGCTTTCGCAGTAAAAGTTAAAGTCCATATGAGCATTCTCATGGTATCGGCGCCACCAGTATCGTTTTCTACGTTATAGCTGACGGTTTCAAGAATAATAGGCACATCAACAGGTTTGCCGACACTAGCAATATACATAGTGACAGTGTAGTCTGGATTGAAGTACGGAAGAATTTGCTCAATTAATTGAGTACCATCTTCCGTATTGCGAACATAAATTTGTAGCGTAAAGTTAAAGTTGTATGGCGCTTGATAACCACTCTTAACTCCAGCGCCATCAGCAGAAAATTGCTTTTGAAAACTTGATATTTTGCGCAATGGATCGTATGTAATTGAATCTAACTCAAACGACATACGAGGTAGTGCAATCTCCATCTGCATGTTTAAATTTGGGTCTTGAGTAATACGAGTATAAAACTTTTCTTTCGGTGAATAAGTCAATGGTACGGTTACACGTTCAATCTCAACTGTACCTGCCAGATTGTAACGGACTAATCGAAGATTGTTGAACATCGTGCCAAATGCTACGACGAGTTTACGAGTAATACGATGATAAAAGTGTTCGTTAGACAGCATTAGAATTGCTCATTAGGCATGCCAAACGGATTAGTTTCCGTCCAGTCGAGAATATTATCGCCTTCTGTTTCAAGAATTACATTATCATCATATGCGTCGTTAGCATTCTCTTCTTGATTACCGCTAGTAATCGTCCAACTAGCGCCAGATGTAGCACCAATTACCACTGTACTATTTGTAAATACGCCTTTGATATTTCTGATAGTAAGTTTTCTATTAGGCAAATCCCAGTTAGAAACATAACCCTTAGAAGTTGCAGTAGCGAGTGAAGCACCTTGATATACAACTTCATGTGTGCTGTATGTACTAGTACCGCCAGCGTTTAATGTAAATTGTATACCAAACGAATAGACATCTTGAAGATTGTCGATACCCGAAATACCAGTATCAAGAAACTCGCCATTATACTTAAACATTTCAACACTCAATTCATACATATACGGGAACAAACGCCCTAACTGGTCATGCGCACCACGAGTAGAAGCAGCAATAGCACCCCGATGTACACCCTTACCTAACTGGAAGAAGTTTTTTTCTTGCTCGACAAATTTAACTTCCATCAGCTTTTGCAGTGTAGGCATCCAGATAAGGTCGCCTTCTTTCGGGAACTCTCTAACATCAGTCGGCAGATACTTTTCGAATGTTCTACGAGCCAAACCTAGACGAGCAGTCTTTTGCACCTCAAGACCAAACTTAGAGAAGAACTCTTGATTGCCTTCGAAGTCGTTGAAAGTTTCTAGGAACATTTCCATAGGATATGCGCTTCGATAAGTTTTTACTGGATCATCACCAAACAACTTATCAACCTCAGACTGAGACTCTCTTGGAAGATAGTAAACATCCATTCCATGATTTTTGATAGATTCAATAACCATATCCTCGATGAGCAGTTGCTCGCGAGTTGCTCCTTGGTTATTAAAATATACTGACGTTCCCATTTTAGCCTACCAACATCGCTACTGGCATTTCATAGGTATCTCTTAGCATGACTTCTAATGCTTCTACCTCAGTTTCCGCGTCATTGTAGATCTTTTCGCCGTTAACGATTAGACCGCCTGGAAGCGTATAGTTTGCATACTTGGTAAGATTTGAACCCCACTGTCTTTTGAACAATGCAGTAACATATTTCTTGAGCCAAGCATCACTGTAAATTTTGTTATATGTTTCTGGATCTACGATTCGAATTGCCTCAAAGCAGAGATAGTCGCCTGGGTGAACTTTTGCATTCCAATCAATAAAGATATGTAGTTTGTGAGTTTTCTTGTTAAACTCGAATGGATACTCACCAGTTACAATCATGTTCAACATCTCGAGATGTTGCCTTGCGATAACGTAGTAAGTATACGAGCTGGCAGTAAGATTGTAAAAATCGTTCAAACGAATCTGATAGTTAATATCAAAAATGTTAAAACCGCCACCAGAAGAACTAACACTTCCAGGGATAAATGGCATAATTCTACGGACGCCAATAATATTGTCAGAAAGTTCTGCATACTTGTCGGTGACGTTATTAGCTGTAACTTGACTGGCTAGATAAATCTGCTCTGTGCCGTCGTAGTGGTATTCGCGATAGAGTTGAAGAGCATCGTCGATGCGGTCTTCTAACTGGTCGTCGTCCACGTTAATGTCAATAACTGGAAAGCCCAACTTTCTCAGCGCATAATCTTTTAGTTCTGTTCGAGAAGTTGGTGATGCCATTTTAGTTCTCTTTACCTATTTGCTCTATTTATAGGTTATGGGGGAGGTGATTCTGGTGGGCTGTATGGTGGCCAAATATATCTCGGCTCATTCCCGGCATTTATCCATGCGATGTATTCAAGAAAATCTGCATCTGTTGCACTCTCGCATGGAGCAACAATCTTGCCGTCGCTATCACGATATACGTTACCTTCTTCATAGACTATTGTGTACATTATGAGTAGTCCGATTCGATATAAAAGTTAACGATATCAATTTGTGGAGTTCCTGAAGTGGCTGCAGTCGCTCTCCACATTCTTGGAGAAAGTAGTGTAGTATTTGCAGGAAGTTGTGTGCCAGCAGTAACAGCAGTTACTGACCCGATTGCATTGTCTCCAGTATTTAGTCTGGTAACTTCATAGTCAACTTCTGTCCAGGTATCTGTAGCTGAATACAAAATTAGTTCATATATATCGGTATTTGCTGTTTGAGATGGGAAGTTAGCGCCAAGATCAATTGGTGTTTGTGCTGCAGAACCACCATAATAGAAAAAAAGATTAGTGTTAGCAGTACCGCATCCAACTCCAATAGCGTTTGTTAAAGTAGCAGGTTCGACACTTGTTGGAGTAGCAGTACTGTTAGTCATACCAACAAATGTTCTACCGTTAGTGACGGCATCAGAATTACCCCACCGAAACACGACATAAAATCCACCAGCAGGAATTGCGCCACCAATACCCAGAGAGTAATTGTTCAGGTTAATACGCCATCCAGCAACGTTGGTGGTGCCGCTAGTTCCAACATAACCTTGTTTCCCTACTCTAGTGTAGAAATTAGTAGTGGCAGTTGTTCTTGCAGTAGCAGAGCCAGAAGAAGTAGTGACGCTTGCTGCAGCAAGACCAAACACACCTGGCGCAGTCGCGGAGCTGGCTGGAGGAGTCCAAAGACCCATTCTATTCATACCTAGGAATGGCTGGAATGGACTTTCGTTACCGGAAGGTACACGAAACTCTGGCATCATTCTTCCGCCATTATATCTAGCGTAGAGTGATACATTATTTGCTGTTGGAGTAAGACCTGTGCTAGCTGGAAAAGTAATGCTGTTTGTAGTTAATGTATTAGAAGAAACATTAAAGGTAAGCTGAGCAACAGCACCAAATGTAGAGTTATTGTTAAACACAACATAAGTGTTAGCACCAGGAACAGTAACAGAAGTGCCTTGAACACCTTGTAGACCTTGAGCACCTTGGGAACCAGTACCAGTTAGCCCCTGAAGTCCTTGAGTGCCTTGGGTTCCTGTTGTTCCCTGAGATCCAGTGGTGCCTTGTAGACCCTGAAGACCTTGAGTTCCTTGCGATCCTGCGGTTCCTTGAGAACCAGTTCCTGCCGTTCCCTGAGATCCAGACCCAGTAGTGCCCTGTAGACCCTGAAGACCTTGTGTTCCCTGAGATCCAGTTCCAGTTGCACCTTGAAGCCCCTGGAGACCTTGCGTTCCTTGAGAACCAGTCCCAGTAGTGCCCTGTAGACCTTGGAGACCTTGTGTTCCTTGTGACCCTGTGGTTCCCTGAGATCCAGTTCCAGTAGTGCCCTGTAGACCTTGGAGACCTTGTGTTCCTTGTGACCCTGTGGTTCCCTGAGATCCAGCGCCAGTTGCGCCTTGAAGTCCTTGGAGACCTTGTAGCCCTTGAGTGCCTAAATCACCAGCTCTTGTAAACAAAACCGATACACGCTCACCAGCAGTTGGATTATTAGTTCCACTTCCATTTTGAACATTTATTTGGAACCAAGTACTGTTATTTGCAACTGATGTTACTTGAAAAATACCAAGAGTACCATCGCCAGGAGAAATGCCATTTTGAATGTATAAGTGACCTTTAACTGTGCTTGTTGAACCAGAAACTGCATCCCACCAAGGAGAATAATCATATGAAGCACCACCAACAATGTCGTACCTCCCTACAGCAATTGCAGTTACTGATGATGGTGTTGTCGCGGCAGTATTAAAACGAATAAATCCCGTGCCAGGATCAGCCATTGTAGTAGTTGAGTTAAAACTGTATGGTATACCAGCTCTACTTAAAATTGTTCCTTGTGTTCCCTGTGGACCTTGAATGCCTTGTGACCCAGCGCCAGTTAGTCCCTGGATTCCCTGCGTCCCTTGAGCAGTTCCAGCTGTTCCTTGAATACCTTGAACGCCTTGTGCACCTTGAATTCCTTGTGAGCCTTGAGTTCCTTGCGCTCCTTGAGTTCCAGTACCCGTAGTGCCCTGTGGACCTTGGTTGCCCTGAGTTCCTTGGATTCCTTGTGAACCTTGGTTGCCTTGAGTTCCCTGGATGCCTTGTGAACCCTGAGTTCCCTGGATGCCTTGTGAACCCTGAGTTCCCTGGATTCCCTGAGCACCTTGGTTTCCTGTGGTTCCCTGGATTCCTTGTGAACCCTGAGAACCTTGGATTCCCTGAGCACCTTGGTTTCCTGTGGTTCCCTGGATTCCTTGTGAACCCTGAGA
>Ga0209190_1000376_pt1 | contig 32675 bp, 33 predicted proteins | sample M_140205_XF_Meta_FD_187315 | JGI IMG/M metagenome (GOLD analysis project Ga0209190, IMG submission 187315) | Freshwater microbial communities from Lake Montjoie, Canada to study carbon cycling - M_140205_XF_MetaG (SPAdes) (version 2) | ecosystem: Environmental > Aquatic > Freshwater > Lake...
GGAAGAATTGTCGATTGATGAATGTTGAATTTTGATTTTTGAAGGGAATAAGTAGGGCGGATCCGGATCGGTCCGCCGACTTTGGCCTTGAGGGTGAGGTGTGATGGAATGCGACTGATTCGGGGATTTTCTTTTGCGAGATGTAGCAATTCACGCCGATGGCGACAAGTGGGCGGACCGCGGCGGGTCAGCCCTACCACCGACAACCGACAACCGACCACCGACAACCGACCACTGACTTCTGACTTCTGACTCCTGACCTCTGACCTCTTCATTTCAGGTCTCAGGTCTCAGGTCTCAGCTTTTCTTTCTCCTACCACGCCGATGGCGACAAGTGGGCGGACCACGGCGGGTCAGCCCTACCGCCGACAACCGACAACCGACGCAGCCCTACCGTTTTAAGGCTGGTTAGAGCGGAAGATCGTAGCTGCGGCCACCGACACCTTCGTACCAGCGGAGGTAGGCGAGATTCACCATCGCATAGCCGCCCGGCGTTGGGTAGTTTCCAGTGAAATACCAATCACCACAGTCTCCCTTGATCGAGGCGTGGAGGTTCTCGATGGTTTGGAAAATCACCTGCACCTCGCCATCCCAGTCGATCCCCTCGGGGTAGACCATCCGGCTGATTTCGGCGGAGACTTCCTCGTGGGTGAATGCCGCATAAATCGTTTGGACGCGGTTGCGGCGATCCTCGACGGGGAGCTTGAGCTCCGCTTGGCAGTCGTCGTAAACACGGTCTAACAGACTCTGCCGCCCCGCCCGGCGGTGGAGCGCGATGGCGGCTTGGAACGCGATGAATTTTCCCAGTTCCGACATGTCGATGCCGTAGCAGTCTGGGTAGCGGATCTGCGGCGCGGTGGAACAAATGACAATCTTCGACGGCTTGGTGCGTGCGAGAATTTTAAGAATCGACTGCTTCAACGTCGTGCCACGGACGATCGAGTCGTCAAGCGCCACGAGGTAGTCTCCCGGCTTCACGACCCCGTAGGTGATGTCATAAACGTGTGAAACCATCTGATCTCGGCCGCTTTCCTGAGAAATAAACGTGCGCATTTTGATGTCCTTGTGCGCCACCTTCTCGCCCTTCGGCCAATTCCGGAGGATCAAGTCATCTAACAACTCTGGAGTGATCGCGCCGTCCGTGGACGCTTGCAAAATCGATGCGCGCACTTCTTGGCGGCGGAAAAGCCGCAGGCCATCCATCAAACCATAGTAGGCGGTCTCCGCGGTGTTAGGGATGAATGAGAATATCGTTTTGTCAAATTTCCCTTCGATCGATGCCACCACCTGCGGCACCAACGCCGCGCCCATCGCCTTGCGCTCGCGGTAAATCTGTGGGTCATTACCCCGGGAAAAGTAGATTTTCTCAAACGAGCACGGGGTGAAGCGCTGCGGTGGGGCGAATGCCGAGTCCGACATCGTTCCATCCGACTTGATCGTGATCATCGACCCCGGATCCACCGCTTTCACCTCGCTGGCATCCACCTCGAAGACCGTCATCAATGGCACACGCTCCGAGGCGAATGCGATCACCTCGTCCGTCACTAACATGTGACACGGCCGGATCCCATGAGGATCGCGCATCACGAACATATCGCCATTTCCGATGACTCCACAAATCGCATAGCCACCATCCCAAGCCGCAGCGGACTCGGAGACGAGCTTGGGCACATCCAAGGCGGCGGAAATTCTAGCAGGAATCTCCGCGCCAGGAACTCCCGCGTCACGAAGGTGGCGGTAAAGATCCGTGTGCGCCTCATCCAAATGGTAACCGATCTCTTCTAACACCGTCTGCGTATCCGTCCCGAAAACCGGGTGCTGACCCCGCTCGATGAGCACCTCATTGAGCTTGGCGGCGTTGGTCATGTTGAAATTTCCCATCACCATCAAGGTGCGCGTCGGCCAGTTGCTGCGGCGTAGATACGGGTGACAGCAGCCCGAATCGAAATCGCCAGAAGTCCCGTAGCGCAGGTGCCCGATGAGAATTTCCCCGCCAAATTCGAAGTGCTTTTTCACACTCGCGGGGTCTTTGTGATCCATCACGCCCTTGCGAGACATTTTGAAGAAGTCGCGGGTCTCCTTGCGAAAAATTTCTGCTAGGGCGTCCTTTTCAATCCCCCGCCGGCGGTGGACGTAAGGCTGACCGATGGGCATGTCGATCTTCACGCAGCCGATCCCCGTTCCGTCTTGTCCGCGGTTGTGCTGCTTCTCCATCAGCAAAAATAACTTATTCAAGCCCCACAGGCAGGTACCGTAGCGGTCGTAATAATAGGCAAGCGGCTTGCGCAGCCGCACCGCTGCTATCCCGCATTCGTGTGTGAGAAAGTCGCTCATGCGTATTTAAGATTAAAAATCACTCGCCGATGACGGTGACGCGGACACCCTCTTCCGCCACCATCCGACCCAGCACCGAACCGCCAGCGCCCGCTGTTAGAGCGGCGGCGACGTCGGCCTCAGCCACGATGGCCACCCAGCCGATGCCCATGTTGAAGGTGTGAAAGCGGTCCTCGGCATCGACGTGGGACAAAAGTTTTTCGATCCCCGGAAGCTCCCACCGCGGGATGACCAAATCGGCACCCATGCCGCGGAACAAACGTTCCAAATTTTCCGGAAGTCCCCCGCCCGTGATGTGGGACATCGCCTTGGGCTTCACGCCCGCCGCCTTGAGGTCGCGCGTGACATCATGATAGAGACGGGTCGGCTTGAGCCACTCGCCAAGCTCGGCCTGGGTGACCTCGCCGGGAAATTCATGGAGCACGCGGCGGACCAGCGACCAACCGTTCGCGTGGATGCTGTCGGAAGCGTAACCGATCAACACATCGCCGATGGCGACCGTGGTCGGGTCGATCAAATCAGGCTTTTCCGCGCAGCCGATGCAGAATCCGGAAAGCTCGATCACCTCAACCGGAACGATCCCGGGCATTTCCGCAGTCTCCCCCCCCGCAAGGATGCAGCCACACGCCTCAAGATAATCCGCCATGCCCGAAATCAACCGAGTGATTTTCTCCTCGTGCAACGCTGCGATGCCGATGTAGTCGAGAAATAACAGCGGATCGCCACCCGTCGTCAGGATGTCGTTCACGCTCATCGCGACCAAGTCTTTCCCCGCGGTCTCGAGCAAATTGTGCTCGAGCAGGAGTTCTAACTTCGTGCCCACTCCATCGCAACCGGTCATTATTACCGGCTCCTTGTAGCTGCTGAGGTCGTAACAAGCAGCGAAAAGCCCGAATGCTCCCCATAATTTCCGAGTCTGCTGAGTTCTCCGCACATGAGTGCCGATGTCGCCCACCAAGGCGGCCGCTTTGCGCGTGTCCACCCCTGCTTGTTGATAAGTTAACTTGCCCGCCATATTCCGCTGAGCCCGTTCTACCACCCCAACGCCCATCACGAAGAAAAAATCCAAGTTTTTTTAAATCCTCAAAAATCCTTTCAAAACCATCAAAACCACGACTCAGAATGATAATTTTTTAGAAAAAAGTGGCCATAAAAAACAGTTTTCTCAAAACGTTCAAAAAAAGATTGCCAATTTAATCAGATTGTCATATTAGTAAGAAAGATTAGCGAAACCGATTATTAAGGTTTATTGACATTTCGGCAAATTTACTTACAACCGCAACAAATCAATGACTCAACAAGCTCCATCCATCCGGCTAGACTCCGGTCTTGAAATTGGCTACAGCACCCCACTTGCTCGCTTTGGGCAAGAGGTTGATCTCGCTGGCGGCACTCATTTCCTCCTCGCCCGCAACGGCCGGGGAAAGACTACCCTCCTCCGCACACTCGCCGGAACGCAGAAAGCCGTTTCTGGAAATTTCCGCGTCAACGGGTACGTCCAATACCTGCCAGAAGATCTCCGCTTCGATTCGGAAATCACACCGTCCATCGTTTTTCGCACGCTGCTACCGAAAGCTCGCCGGCAAGAAGCGCTCGACTTGGCAAGCAACATCGAGCTCGACGTGAGGAAGCCCTACGGTCGACTTTCCACGGGAAATCGTCGCAAAACCAGCCTGATCGTCGCCGAATTTTCCGTGAAGCCAGACCGGGGCAACATCCTACTTCTCGACGAGCCCTTCAGCGGTCTCGACGCGTTCGCTAGACAAGCCTTCGAGGAGATTTGGAAAAATTCCGCTTCTAACGTACTGCGATTGGTGAGCTGCCACCCCGACTACGATTCGATGGCCATGCCGAGCGCTTTGATGATCGATGGCGATAGAGCGCGATACTTTAAAGGGGCCGACCAGACATGGAGTGGCCTCAAAGCCCTAATGAATTGAACCACCATGAGACTATTCCGACTCACATTTGCGACGATTCTCCAGCGTAAAGCTTGGGTGATCTGCGTCTTTGCGGTGCTTGTGCTGCCCTTCGCCTTGCCGATGATTTCGAGCGCCACCGAAAAGCCGATCTTGATTCAACCTGCTAGAATTCTAGCAGCATGGAGCACTCTTTGGGTCTGCGCCCTTTTCTGGGGGCTCTTCACCGCAGCCCGTGAGGGTGAAACCAACGCCAAGACAGGTGTGGGCGAATATTTCCAAACCACAGGAATTTCACCCACTCGCCAATTGTTCGAAATCTGGCTAGCGATTTTCTGCTTCATCGCGCCGCTGGCGGTCATCACTGCTGGGATTTGCCAATTCGCCGCGACCCCTGCCGATCCTGTCGAGCAAGTGATGTGGTGGACCCTGAACTTGCAATACACCGCACTTTTTCTGTTAGTTATGGCTCCGTTGTTAGCTCTCGCCACCGCGCTCGCATCACGCTTCGGCGGCATCACCGGCTTCACCGTTACCTTACTCATCACCGTCTACGGGCTCTACGGCGTCGGCTACCTCGAGAGCATGCTCAAGGTCGAGGCGAATCCGATTCTCCATGGCATCTGGACTCTGTCGCCGCACTACAGCTTCGCGGATCTAACACAACGCCTGGTCTTCAAAACGGGAGCTTTACCTGTCAGCGCTTTCATCAACATGACGCTCTATTTTGTTGGAATTTTAGCCTTTTACGTCGGCCTTTCCCGCCTCTGCTTCCGCACCAAACTCTCTGCCTGATTCACAAACTAATCTGTCTCACGCCTAACTATTCTTCCAAATGTCACGTCTTCTCACTCACACAACTTCGGTCTGCCTCATCGGCATGGGCGCGTTTGTCTGGGCATTTGCCGGACAACCACTGGTGAAGAATCCTGATTTGACCTCGCCCGTCAATCCATTCGGAATCAACCGTGGCCCGTACGGAGAAGTTTTTGCCATGGCGATGCAAGGTCCCATCGATACCTACTTCCACGGCTCTATCAGCAGTGGCGCTCATCACCATACCAACTCCGAGAACTGCAGCGCTTGCCAAAATGACGCCGCAAAAAAACAAGAGCTTGCTGCGTCGAATTTTTCGATAGCCCAACGCTTTGAAAACTTCCTGAGCTCGCTGGATAAAGTTGCACAAACTAGCACCAATCCCAACGCACCAGGCAAAGCACACAAGCTCTACCTCCGTCGCCAAGTGGAAGACAAACTCCGCTTCGCCTACCAGCTTGATCCATCTCACTATGGAAATTACAATTCCTTACACTTTTTTCTAACGGAACCACAACTCGGTACCCGCCCCGAGCTTACCCCGTCCGCCGAAAAACTTGCTAGAGACACTATTCAATATTGCCTCAAACAAGAAAACGACCCCCGTGCCTCACTCACTGCAGCGGCAGCAGCGACCAATATTCTCCACCTGATGTTCGCGGATCAGCAAAACCAAAATCCACAATATACACCGGAACAAATGCGGCAATACCTCAAAGTGCTCGACGATAGCATCGCCCGCTTCAACACGCTCGCAAAACAATGGGACGAAACCAAAAACTGGGATCTGCTTTCAACTCAACGGATCCAAGAATGCAACGAGCGTTTGAGCTTCATCTGCAATATCCGCAAAGCCGCAGAAGGTACCATCGCCCGGTTCGAAACCAAATACCAAGACCAAGTCTCTAACTGATCACCTACGAAACTAAATTTCTCTATTATGTCTGTCTTTAATTCCACCATCGAACCACCGCCACTCCCGGGATCCTCCTCGGTAGCCGCACCGGCGCGTTTTATGGCAGACATGCGTGGTAGCGATCTGCTAGAAATAATCTTTCGTGTGTGCCGCGAACACGGCGTTTCTGATATTCAGATGCGTGCCAACCGTCCCGTCTACATCCACACCCACAAGGGCATGGAAAAATTAGACTTCCTCGGAAACCTCTCGGCAACCCACATGGATGATATCCTCAAGGAACTCATCTCCAACCGCGAAATCGGAAGCCACGGCTTCGGAAAAGATTCAAGCATCTCACTCCGAATCGATGAAAAAATCCGCCTCGCCATCTCTGACTTCTCTGAGCATCGCGTCGCGGACTTTTCCTGCGATGGCATCCCCATGGGTCGCAATGGCGAACGCTCGGGCCGCCTGCGGATTCAAGCTCATCTTAGCTCATCCGGTTTGGGCATCACCTGCCGGATCCTTAACGACTCTATCCCAGAACTCGCTGCACTCGGAATCGATCCTGATACCGCCGACACCCTGCGCCATGCAGTTCTCAAACGGGCTGGACTATGCCTCGTGACAGGTCCAACCGGTTCGGGTAAATCAACCACGCTTGCTTCACTCATCGACTGGGCCCGCCGTCACTTTCCAAAGCACATCGTCACGATCGAAGACCCAATCGAATACCAGTATTCCGATGACATGGATGACCCAAATTACCCCGGTCACCGAATTCCTTCGCCCAGCATCATCACTCAACAAGAAGTCGGGCGCGACGTCCATTCATATCGCCAAGGCCTCAAGGACGTGCTTCGCAAAGCTCCGCACATCATCCTTCTAGGTGAAATTCGTGACCGCGAAGCGATGGAAACCTGCATGGAGGCCGCGCAAACTGGCCACTTGGTGCTGTCCACACTTCACACCACCGGTGCGGTTAAAACCATTGGACGGATCCTAGAACTCTATCCTAAGGAAAATCACACTTCTGTGCTCAGTCGCCTCGCAGAAATTCTGGTCTTCATCCACTCCCAAGGACTTCTCAATGGCAGTCACAAACGCGTACTCACCTACGAATTTCTGCAAAATAACAACGACGCTGTCTCCAGCGCGATCGCGAATTACGACGGCGGCGCTCGCTCGCTCGAAGACGTCATTCGCCGCGCGGGCAACATCGAGTGGGATCACAATCTTAAGCGCTTACTCAAACAGGGCGCGATCACCGAAGAAACTTTCGAGAACTCAAAAATGAACAAAAACGATGACGAAGAAAGCTGAGGAAAACTCCAACACAAATTCTTCCATCTAACTTTTAACGCACCACTTATCCACAATCCCAAATCCCTTTCCGAGCACGCCTAACCATTTGAAAAAACTCAGAAACTTTTCAAATTCTAAACGAGCTCCTGCTGATAGACAAAAACACACCCGAATAAAATAGAAAAACACACTATGAAACTGACTAACACTCAAAACATGAAAGCAAAGTCCGGCATGACCCTACTCGAATTGACGGTCGTCATTCTCGTCTTGCTTTCACTCATCTCGATCCTCTTCATCGGCGCTCGCGCATGGAAGAAGGGCTCGGACCGTTCCGCCAATATCTTGAACATCCGTAATGTGCAGCAAGCAGTGCGCGGATACGCCAACATGAACGGCATCATCCAAGCAGTCGGTACCACCCCAGGTGGAGCCGTCGCCGCAACAACGATCTTTGGCGCAGCCCTCGACGGTGTCGGTGGCTTCCTGAAGAAGCCAGCGTCTGTTGCAACTGTGACCTACACGACACCGAATGAGACGAACGTGCTTCCAGGCGTGTTTTATCTTCTTCCAAGCACCGACGGTGCCGCAGGCGCAGATTACGGACCGACAACGGGTACCACTTCCGAGTGGTGATCGCTGATCGTATCTACTTACTAAGATACTGAATCCACGGCTCGCCTGCCTGAGGTGGGCGAGCCGTTTGTCCTAACAAATATTTCTCCTTATGGATCACCCCCCATCCACGATGTGCTCTCTTACTTTCCAGTCCCTTGGCCACCTTCCAACATCCGGCGTCTCTCAATGTCCTCCAACAGTTTGGGCAGGCACGCGCAATGCTACGCCACACCACACGGGCAACTAACCCCGCATGGTACCAAGACGCTCTTGAGCTAGAATTCCAACTGCACATCCGCGCAGATGGTGCCAGCATCAATACTTTTTATCATGATGGTAAAAAAGAACAGTGGACCACCGGACCCACTCTTTCTGACGAAATCTTAAAAGATCCGGCCAAGCTGGAATCATTCATCGCAGAAGCTCTAAGATACGCTCGTTCTAACGGCGCAAAATCATTGGGTGTTATTCTCCACATTGCTGACGAATTTGCCACCACCGAACTAAAGCCCGAGCTCAATAACCCCGCCGCACTGGGTGATATTAAAGAAGCGGCTATCCTTAACCCGATATCGATTCTTGAAGACTCGACGATCATCGCTGAACAAGCTTCCTGGCGCGTCATTCCCTACCCTGCCGCCGGCAGTTCGGTAATCGGATCCACCATCACCCTGTCGAAACAATACGAACCTCTCATCGCGGCACTGCATCAAACGGGCGAAAAAGAAAATTTCCCCATTATCTCCCACGCATTAAGCGCGCCGCTGGTCGCCATGCTGGCGTTAAGTCATTCTCTAACACCGACGCCCGACAAACCATTTGTAGCAATTCTACAATATCCATGGTTCACAGTCCTCGCGTTCTTCAATGAGCATGGCGACCTTCGTCTCATCCGCACTCTCCAAAACCGTGGCTTAAACCGTCCTACTGGGTTTATCAACGCTCTCACTACGACGAAAGCATCACTCGAATTCATCGACCCAGACATTTTTATCATGCGACTCGGTGAGAATGTCGATACCACTTTAGATGAAGATCTCAGAAGTCATTTCAACAAGTGTCGCGTCGAGATCGTCGAGCAAAATTCTATCCAAGAAATCCCCGCGTGGTGTCCTGAACCCGCAATATCCTCACCTTCAAGCACAGCACCTCTAGCGACGATCGTGAGCCACACCTTCACCATCCTCAACGAGGAGAAATGGGCGCTGCAAAACTTTCTTCCTATATCCAAGGACGTTGTCGAAATTTATCCAACCCGCTCGGAGATGCGATTGCTCAAGATGCTGCGCTTGGCCCGCGTCTCTATTTTTTCCATTGCCTTCCTGTGCATCACTTACTTTTGCTTCGGAATGGTCGACTTAATCAGCCGACCCGAATGGTCATTTCAACCTTCACAAGCAGAGGCAACCCAAGCGCGACTCAGCAAACTCACCGTCGAAAGGCAAAGAGCAGATCACTGGAATAATCTACTTGAAGATCGTTCCAAAGCATGGACGTCCATGGAGTCACTGGCGCGGATGTTTCCAGAAAATAGCGGGATGTTAGTAAAAACATACTCTCACGCAGCAAAACCGGACACCACTCAGGGCAACGCGAGGATTGGCTTTGTCAAAGAATGGAAAATCACCGGATACGCTCGAGACGAAGCACTCGACTATCTAAATACTATCAATACCAAGGAAGGGATTTCTGCTCACTTTAGCGAAATCGCCACGGTCACAGGGAACAATTCTTACCGCACTAACTTGGGCAACCGCAACATTGTCGTAAACATCCGAACTCAAGAAAACGGCAGCTACAAGTATGTATCCCCGGATGACGCTAACAATGCGGATGAGTCGACTTATCCCTTCACGTTCGATCTAACCATCACTCAACGCTTCGAGGCCACCGATCCCATGGCAATCAATGTTTCAAAAACCCCTTAAATGATGCACCTCTATCGCCAATCAATCATCTTATTTGGAATTATCATTCCTGTGGCGATTGCTATCGGAGTGCTTTCGATATTTTTCATGATCAAGTCAAATATGGTCGAGTCTTTTGATCATAAACTGAAAAGCTACAAAACCTACCTCACCGCTCAAAATGCAGGCTGGGAAATTGAGGCAGGTGTCAACCGGCAACGGAAACACATCGACCGATGGAACCAGCAGCTCTCACAAGAAACCGCGAGCGCCGTCACCACCAGTCTACGAGAAATTTCTGATCATCTGCCCAGCAAGGAATTGCAACAAACTGCATTCGAACGTCCAGGTGGCAAAGGTGGCTTTGGCTCAATTTCCGCTCAAAACTCGTCCCAAATCCGCATCGCTTTTCGCGGTACATTTCGAACGATGCAGCGCGCATTTCTCGAACTCGAAACCCGGATGCCTCGACTTCAATTGCAAGATTTGAAGATCGATCCAAGCACTTCTCAATCTTCGCTCTTAAACTTCCAGGTCACCTACACCGCATGGGAAAACTAATGTTACAAAGTATGAGTGTCGCACCGACGAGACTGGCTGGAGAGTCCATCACAAGCATGGATAGGATGCGCGCTTTGTTGATGGGCATTCTTTTCATCACCAGTATTCATGCCCAGCCGACAGCAAGCGTGGCGGCTAACGATTCTTACGCAACTCCTAACATTTTTTCAAAAAAAGCTGTAGATCAAAACAACAGTCCTGCCAGCACCCCGTCTAGACAGATTTCTTCGGCCGAACTGGCAGCCTACGTTGAATCAGTTTCGTTGGTTTTTTTGAGTAAGAAGCGCGCGTTTGATCCCTTTGGTCAACCTCAAGACCCTGATGCCAAACCAGTCGTAAAAAAAATTGCGGAAGGCGCGCCAAAACGAATCACGCCCACTCTAGCAACTCCATTTCCAGAAATCATCGAGAAGATCGTCGTCACAACGATTATTCCACGTGAGAAATGCTTTCTCGTAGGGACACAATCGTTCAAGCAAGGCGATCAAGTCCCACTTGTTTTTCGTGGAAAAAAAATTCGTGCACAAGTGACAGAAGTGACATCACGTCAGATTATTTTCTTAAATCTTGATAGTGGCGAGAGTGCAATCCGTAAGCTCGATCTGCTACCCGCCGGTATGACTTCAGGCCAACGAAATGGACCTGCACTTGGAATGACACAAGACCGTTTAACCCTACCTATTGAGCTTGAATCGAACGATTCCGCACCCTGAGCCACTTCAAATTCTGCCACAATCTCTAGACCATGAAAATCCCACAACTCGCCAGTCTCTTTGCTGTGATCCTCACTGCGGGATTTCTCTACGCGCAAGTACCAACCGATCCTATTCCTGTTACAGCCGAAGAAATTCCAAGTTCAGACAATACAGAGCTTACATCTCCAAGCACTCTATCCCCTAAGTATATTCCACTAAATCCTGACACAGTTGTCTCACCGACCCCGCCAGGCCAAAACGATAAAATCATCGCGGCTAACTTCGCTCCTCTGGAACAGCAACAACAGGATATGAAAAAATCCGAAGAAGGTTACATCATCAAAGATGCAAACCTGAATGACATTTTTCAATTTCTAGCAAAAGCAGCTGGTCGTCAGTATTTCCATAACACTAAAATCGCAGGTCCAGACTTTCTTGTTACGGGTCATCTTAACGACGGAAAGCCGCTGGAACAGATGGAAGAGCTTGCCTTCCAATACGGACTCTCTCTTCACGTCAAGGGCAACACGGTATACGCACTAACCCAAGCACAGCTCGCCCAATTACCCAGCGCGGAGTTCCACTACCAATTGCGCTACTTGCGTCCTACTGATATGGAACAAATCAAGGAGCTTATCAAACCGATGCTCAGTCCTGGCTCTGGTATCGTTAACTTTGAACCCAAAACTAACACCGTTATCATCATCGATTCTGCTCACCGTATCGAACAAGCACGCGAACTCCTTCATAGCATCGACAAGGCAAAGGGCCAAATCGTCATCGAAACGAAAATTTTACGAGTCAACAGCAACGCAGCAGAAAGAACCGGTGTCAACTGGGCTACTTCACTGGGGAAAGACGGCACATCTTTAAAGGTTGCCGCAAACCTAAACTCTCTCTTTGGACTGCCCACCGTGGCGGGCGCCGAAGTCAGCGATGCAAGCCTTGTCCTCAGCCCGATTCAGCTCACCGGCGTTCTCCGCGCTCTAGCAGAAGGTGTTCTTGCTCGTCAAATTTCTAACCCGGCACTGATCACCGAAGACAACGAGCAAGCGACGATTTCTTTCATCGATCGAGTACCTATCATCACAACTACGACCACCGGAAGCACCGGAACTGCCAACCCAACAGTAACCGAAGAAGTCCGCTACAAAATTGATGCAAGCGATCCAAGCATCGACACAAACCCAGACAAACATCGGGAAATTGGCATCTCTCTTGTTGTGACGCCCACTCTGTTACCCGACGGCACCGTGCGGATGAAAATTCGTCCTCGCTCCGCTCAAATCATCGAAGAAATTTTAAGTGCATCCGGCAACAAATACCCCCGCGTCAGCGAATCTATGATCGAGTCGATCGCCCGCGTGCCTGACGGATACTCGCTCATCATCGGGGGCTTTTACGGAGAGAGCCAAACGAAAGGAAACACAAAAATTCCCATTCTTGGCGACGTTCCATTCTTAAACTTTTTCTTTAAAAGCAAGGAAGCCACCAAAGAAAAAACCAGCCTTGTCTTCATTGTTACGCCCACATCCTATGATCCAGCGAAACGCAGCGCGACTGAAACGGCTAGCAATAGATTTCGTTCGGCCACCACCATCGATTGTGATCACAACTGGGTGGACGACAGCAATCCCGGGCCAGCTCATGAACCCAGTATGAGAAGATCGCTCCGCGGGCTGCAGCCGACACAAGCGCCCTACTATCCGCGCACTGAAGAATACGCGCCAGAAGAAAACCAAGCCCCTGTTAAAAAAGTCAGTTCTTCTCGAATGAATTTCGGTCGCGGCGGGAGATAAGTACCGAACATGTTCTCCAACATAGACAATCAAATTATCTCTAACGTCTAAATTGTCTAACCCATACTCTATTAATTATCATGACGTCTCTTTCACCATTTATGGCAGTCGATCAACCGGGCTCACAACCCGGAAAGGAAGAGAACTGGGAATTCGCAGAGACCTGCCTCCAACAAACGGCCGAAGCTCTGAGCCAAGCACGTGCAGCCACTCCCGCAGAGATTTCACAAGCTATCTCGGCGGTTCGTGAAGACCACTCCCAAGGAATTCCGTCTGACTTACTCGAAGGCCTTGCCCGCGTCCAAGGTCATAAAGAAGAGCATATAAGTCATGCCATTCACGGCCTTGGAGAAAAAGTTTCTGCAACACTGACACTACCAGTGCCATTGATACCATTTGCAGCAAAGTTGATGGCTCCATCAGCATTTTATGAGTCTTTTGATCGAATCCATAAAATCGCACGCATTTTATTATCCCCAGTGATCTATGCCGAAGATACCGACGCGATTGGCACCGCATCGGTCAATCCTGTTGCAAGCAATATTCTAGCAGATGAGATCCGTTTGCAGACATTTAAGCGTTTAGGTATTCGCCCATTCGTGACAACCGCCCGCCTTGAATACGAAAGCTGGACATTTCTAACTCGAAAACATTTCGAACTATGATTGAGTTTGATGGAATTTCTTTTAACGAGCTGATCAGCCGCCGCATCATGGGCGAGTTGGGACAACATGATCCTAGTTACTCGGAACTCGCACAAGACCAAGTGCCTAACCGTGTAACTCGCTACAGCTTTATGGCCGCCATCGCAAAGATTAACGGCTTACCTTTTTTCCCGAAGGTTGCAGAATTTTGTGACGGAACTTTGCACGCGACCTGTGACTCGACTGTGATGACCCGCGGATTTTTTGCGCCGTTGTGCCTCTCCGGATCTAATCAATTAATTGTCGCCATCGCGAACCCATGGAGCCCACTTCCCGAGGAATACCTGGCACCTCGGTTTCCAAATCTTGAAATTGTCAAGATTGTCACGCTCGCAACGGAAATCAGCAGGGCTATCGAATCCGTAGCAACCAACAATGGCCCTAGCAGATCTGATTTAGAAGCGATCGACGTGGAGGACATGGATGATGGCATCCATGACTTCGACGTGACGACAGACTACGCCGAACCCATGGCGCAACTGATCTCGACGATCATGGCGGATGCCGTGAGAACACGAGCATCTGACATCCACTTCAAGGTGGAAAAAGAATCGTTTTATTACGCCTTCCGCTGCGATGGCGACATCGGACCTAAAGTTGATATCCCGATGAAGCTCAAGGATCGACTGGATGCATTCCTGCTCAATCTAATGAAACTACCCACTGAAATTAGAAACACGGCCCCGGGTATTTCTGGGCGTTTCACGATTTCGTATTTTCATCGGCCCATCGATATTCGCTACGAACGCCACCGAACCTACCGCGGCTATCATATTACGATGCGTTTGCTTGATAAGAGCAACATCAACGTGACCCTAGGAAAGGGTACGCTCGCGTTTGATGACGAAACAATGTTCGCTCTCAACAAAGTGATGAAAATTCCTGCTGGAATTATCGTCATGTCTGGCCCTACCGGATCGGGAAAGTCGACAACGCTTAACGCAATTTTACGCGAACTCAATCGTCCTGATGTAAATATTCTAACATTAGAAAATCCTGTCGAAGATGAGGTTCCTGGAATCACCCATTGTGACTTGAAGAGCCCTAAAGAGTTCAAGCCCATGATTGCATCATTCATGCGCTCTGATCCCGACATTATTCTAATGGGTGAGGTTCGCGACATTGAATCTGCTGAGCTAGCAATCGAAGCTGCAGTAACCGGTCACAAAGTGCTTACGACAATTCATACCGCTCGCGCATCCCAGATTATCGAGCGATTCGAGCAACTCGGAATGGAACGTTGGAAAATCGCACAAACCTTGAAAGCCGCTTGCGCTCAACGCTTGGTCAAACTTTTATGCCCTTACTGCAAAGAGCCAGTCTCAGGAGTTGATGAATTAGACCGCAAGACCTTCAGCCTTGATGATACATGGGCTACGATCCCTGTCTTCGTCGCAACAAGTGGTGGATGCCAAGAATGCCGAAACACAGGATATAATGGGCGAACTGCGATTCTCGAAATCATTCCTATCACCCCAAAAATCTCCGATATGCTCGCGAAAGGCGAAATGACTCCGTACGAGTTGGAAATGAAAATCGCCGAGGAAGGCGTTCTTCCAAGTCTGAGGCGGAGTGGTCTACGTCTGCTTCGTGATGGCAAGACCGACTTAGTCGCAGTTAGTAAAGTAATTGATATGACTTACACCGATGATTAACACCGCCTCATCTGACAAAAAAATTTCTTCGGTCGTGGCAACTGCTGCAGCGAAGAGTGGCGCTGGATTTTCACTAAAAGGCGCTAAGCCACCTCAGAAGGTCAAAGAATTTAGCAAAAAAGACCAAGTTGATTTGTTCCGTGGTTTAGGGTCGATGTTACGCGCTCAAATCAACACCGCAGATGCTCTAAAGTACTACGGCCATGGCTTGCCAAATAAAATGATTTCTGCCGCTCTCGCTCAAATCCGTGAGGACATTAATGCGGGCATCAATGTACATGAAGCCTTTAGACGAACAGGTCGATTCAGCGAAACTATTATTGGATTGATCCAAGCTGGATCAGATGCGGGGCAACTTCATCATGCGTTTCAATCGCTTGCAAGTCGCCTTAAAAGCTCTCTTCATTTTGAAAAGCAAATTAAAAAAGCTACCATTACACCCTGCGTAATCATTTGCGTTCTAATGGGTGCGTTCATTGTCTCTCAAGTTAAAATTGTCCCACAAGTCGAAGAGATGTTAGGAGGCGTAGGTGCCAAACCGGATGGTATGACAGCCATATCGTTCAAAGTAAGCCATTTTACCCAAGCAGTCTGGCCCGTTTTCGTGATTGGATTTATAACATTGGCGATCATCATCTTCCGGTCGGCTCATGTGCGCAGTGCGATTCTTGGGTTCGTGATGTCAAAGTGGCGCTTGATGCGGTTGCTGATTATGAGTCTTCGGCAAGTTACTTTTCTTTCAACGATTCAACTTCTCCATTCCAATGGAATCAATCTTGCAAAGTCGATCCGCGTATCAGCTAACAGTGTCAAGAACACTCCTTTCTACCAAGAACTTCGCAACGCTGCAGATAAATACGAACACTCTGGCGTTCCGCTTTCCACCGCATTTGCTAAATATACCTCCGTAGATGCCCAAGTGTCTCACATGTTATCCATCGGTGAGAAATCTGCTTCTCTCGACGCGCAACTCGGAATGCTGTGCGAAATGTACGAAGAGGATTTACAAAATCACATGAGTACTTTTGCAGCAACAGTGAGCTTTCTGGTCTTGCTGATGGCTGTTGCGCTGATAGCGGCTGTTTTTATAGGAACTTTTCTTCCTATTTTCTTGATGGGTCCGAAGATGATGCAATCTGGGATGTGATATTTAGTTTACCGCACTATGCAACTTACACGCTTCGACCGATGGCTGCGCGAGAAATTTGTCTACCAAATTTACATTTACACCATCCACGCTCCGCGCGCTATTCCACACGGCATCCGAGAAGTCGAGACCTCAGATGTTTCGAGCAGACGTTATAAACACCTTTTCGTGGCCGATAGGGGCGAACATGCCGACCAATTTATCACCGAATTGAAAGACAACAATCAGATGTATACTACTCAGGTCGTTGATCGAAAGACTTGGTACGTTCCGTTGATCGCACCAAAAAACAAGTCCCTCACTTGGTCGCTCGTCACGATCGTTGTTTTGACTGTCTCGCTCTTTTTCGCCCTCGTTTATCTAAAAAACTTCGCTGAGAATGCAGAGTTAAGAAAAAATATTATCGATTCGATTGAAATTTTTAAAGGTTAAGTTGTCTTGAATTATTGCTTTTCAATACCATCTTTGTAAGCTAACTTTATACAGTTATGAAACTCACGCCTTCACTCGGCATCTGCGCTCGGAGAGCATTCACTCTTCTAGAAATGACCGTGGTCATTCTTGTTTTACTCACCTTGGTGAAGATTGGATTTATTTCCTCTAACAAGATGGATGAATGGAAATTAGGGCGTGCTGCATCCGAAACAGTGCGGTCAGTTTACTCTGGGCAACGAATGTATCTAGCAGACAACCCAATGACCAACGTCACTGACCTTACCAACGAACTGATTATTCCCTACCTACCTAATAAGGTTACTGTTATGCCAACCGTAAAATCTCTAACCGGCAACACGCTTTCGATTATTGTGAATGTTTCTCCCCCCGTCATCAATGCAGGATCGGGTCTCACTTACGACCCCTCCGGCAGTAACCGGGATTCCCTTTGGGACGTTGGAGAATGACACATCTATTATTACTCGCCTGCTCTTTTCTCCTATCAGGATTGCTTTCCGCATCTGAGTTCAAACACGTCGGAAGCTACCTGCTACAAGCCCATTTTAAAATCACAGGCCAACAGGTGACGCCGATTCCAATGAAGCCTATCGCGTTTAGCGTATCCACCGATGGCGTGCGGATTCGGGTCACCGCAGAGGGTGACGACGAGTCACACACCACTTATGAAATCTATCGCTCGGATGGTATTGAGCACCAACGCAAGGGAGAAGGCGCCTTAGAGGTAATTCCCGGACTACAGGCGACTTGCAATCTTGGAGGAATCCTCCGACACCTCCGCCTTTCGCGAGAGTCTATGACAATTACAACCTTTCCCGGGGTCTCGGATCAAACCATCATTAGCTATGCGATTTTGGCAGAGAAAAAAAATGAAACCGCACAAATTGAATATAAGACTCCGATTCATCCATGAAGCCTCTTCCCGCACAAACAACTAGGTTTATCATAGAAGGTGATGGCGAACTGCCATCACTGCCACTTAGTCTAGACCGTCTCACGCCATCATCGGTATCAACAGGGAACCGCAGAGTTTCTTCCCCATCTGTATTGCGAATCTATCCGTTTTTGCTTTTTACCAGCACCTCTATAGCAGGCATCTTTTGTTTCATGTACATCACCAAGCCGTTCATTCAAGCGTCACAGACCAATGGTAATCCTTCTTTTTTAAAATCTTTAAGCTTTCCCAGTTTTTCCAGTACTAAAACTGTTCCCGAGGAGGCGAAGCCTTCCACCCAGTTGTCAAACGATGCCGGCATTTCTTCTCATTCCACTCCTGCGCCATCTGCTTTTGAAAAAACGAATCTTCGCATTCAGCACATTCTAACCGCTGAGGCTCCAGGTGGATTCCAATCAAAAATTGATATTGATGTTCCCGTTCTCTACCAAAGCCGAAACCTTCGCTGGACTTCTGATGAAGTTGCCAAAGCTCGGATACTACTTGTGCAACTTGCAAACTATCAAGAAAAGTGCCGTGCCCTTCGCACGGAAGGTTCCGAAATACTTCAATCGTGGAACCAATTGATCGAACAATCGACTCCCACGGCGGGACTCAGAGCAGACAGCCCTAGCCTTCCTTCCAACCAGCAGGATGCTGCAAACGCTCCACGCCCTGTCAATCTCGACACCAGTAACCTCATCCGAATTCAACCCTCCAGCAAATGAAAACACTCCTGATCATTGCTGCCTCGGTAATTCTCGGCTTACCTCTTATAGCCATACAAGAAACCGGAGCAAATTCTACGAATGAACCGATTCATGATATCACAACGGACAACGCCAAAGCGAATTCATCAAAAATTCTAAATGTTGATACTGATTCAAATACAGAAACATCTTCGGAAGCGCATTCTGGCGTGAATATCTTGAATGTTTCTTCCTCAGTTAGCGAGGCCACCACACCAAATCAACAAGCACAAAATAACGAGAGTGGACTAATCGTACGTATCGAACCAATTCATTCGGGAAAGGGTACCATCGAAGTATCCCGGATCAAATTGCGTGCTCCATTCCCAGCCAAGCCGCTTGCCCAAGCGCCGCCGGGTTGGCATTTTGATGCATCGAACAACGCTTCCCTTTATCGCCACGATGTTGAAATTGCCGAAGGGTCAAAAATAACTTTGACGATCCAACCCCACGTTCTTGTTCCTGACTCTGATGGCCGAGAAGTCTTCAGCATCGCAGAGCCTGGATATGAAGCCGATCTCGGCTACCAACAAATTTCAACTATCGGTGCAATTGTTGCTAATTCTGTCAGACAACTAGACGAAGATACTCAAAAAATTGGCGTAGCGATCGACGACCTGCAACAATTACTCATCTCTCTGCCAAAACCAGTGGAGGTCGCACCAAACGTTTCACAAGACGCTCAATTGGAGAAATCGGGCCCAATTCGCAAACGATGAAACTTACAACCATTCCAATGGCTTGCAGTCTAGCTCTTGCTGCCATGACTGCCGCTGGGGTCAGCCACTGGTGGTCAGTTCGGTCATTTGTTTCGTTGATCGATGCCGGGGTTCCAATTCCAAGCGAAAAACAACCCTCAAGTCCTCTTTTTCTACCCACGCAAGACAAGTCAGTACCCCCGAAACCCATCGCTATAGCTACCAAGCCGCTGGCCTCCGAATCAACCGCGGAAGAAACGCAAAAAGTTTTTTTTGAGACTCTCAATAACTTCAACAAGAAGTTCGAGGCTCTTCAGAATCAGAACCGCGATCTACTCGATCAAGTCGCAGAAACCAATCGCGACGTGATGAAACTCGAATTTCGGGTCGACACCCATTCTGAGTCTTTTAGACCGATGCCCGTGAGCGAGGATCAATCTACCAGTTTAGGTGATGGCCTGGGAGTGCTTCCACCACGTGCTGAGGCTGCCTTCTTACCCAGCAGCGAGTGACATCTGGAGACCATTTATCCCAATGCTTCTAAGAAACCTTATTCTATTCACTGTCAGCTTTTTATCAGGATCTGCCTTCGAGCTCCCAGCCGATTCAAAACAATGCCTCATTGGTATCGCTGAAAATTGGCAAAGCTCAAATGTCATCCTCTGTCTCTATCAGAAAATTGGCGTTGAATGGAAATCTGTCAATGACCCGTGGAGTGGCCGTTTAGGAAAAAACGGACTCGTATGGGGCAACGGGATCAATCCAAATCCTGCGGGAGCTATCACCAAGAAGGAAGGCGATGGTTGCTCACCCGCTGGTGTTTTTGCGATTGGGGGGGCTTGGGGGTACAAGTCTAAAATACTCAAGCACCCTTTACTGCCGTATCACCAAGTAACTGTTAGAGATCTTTGGGTAGAAGACTCAAATTCGCCACAATATAACCGTCACGTCATTCTTGACCACGATCCGACCTCCGTGTGGGAAAAGAAACAGCAGATGAAACAAACTGACCCGTTCCACTCACTCAAACTTTTCATCGCTCACAATGCGCCCCCAAAAGTAACACCGAATGCCGGATCATCGATCTTTTTCCATATCTGGCGTGGCGGTGGTACCAAGGCTACCGCTGGGTGCACTACAATGGACGAGTCGAAACTAAAGCGGCTCATTTCTAACATAGATCCTAGTTGTAAGCCTATCTACGTTCTCCTTCCCAAACTGGAATACGAAAAATACCGCTCGAGTTGGAAATTACCAACGTCACCCTCAATTTTAAATTGAAAGATGAGTCGCCGTCGCCCCGAGCCGCGTGACGCGAGGCGGTGGCCACTCAATGGTTGCAGAGCAACATCTTTGAAAACCCGCTTAAGGGGATTATTGTCCCACGTTTTTAGATTTACCTCAGAGATTTTCGATGGCGACCGCTCCATACGGAGCTTTTCTCACTACAGAATTTTCAACTGACCTTGCGGTTGTTGAACACACGTGATAACTGAAATAGCAGATGGGCATCGCAGACAGAGATTATCAGCAAAAAGCACCTCGTCAGGGTGGTGGTTTTTTTTCACAGATCACCCCAGTGGTCAAATGGCTGTTGATCGCTAACCTTGGCATCTACTTCCTCGATCTTTTTCTCGGAAATCCTCTGCGGAACTTCGGCAGCTTTACGATTCAGTCGGCCGTGTTTGGTGGGAAAATATGGGAATTCGTCACTTTCCAATTTCTGCATGGAAGCGTCGGGCATGTGTTGTTCAATTGCTTAGGGATTTTCTTTTTCGGTCCCTGGATGGAGCGTTGGTGGGGCGCGAGAAAATTTCTCATTTACTACCTACTCTGCGGGGTGGGCGGCGCAGTATTTTTTACACTTTTAGTTCTGTTAGGTCTTCTGCCAGGAGACAGCCTTCAGTCTTCCTTGGTAGGGGCTTCCGCTGGAATTTACGGAATTCTAATCGGTGTCGCAGTCGTCGCACCGAATCTGCGGGTCGCCTTGTTTTTTCCTCCCATCGAACTATCAATGCGACAACTCGCGATCGCACTCATGGTGATCTCCGCGGGCTCTATCCTGCTAAAGTGGGGCGGCAACGAAGGGGGCGAAGCTGGTCACTTGGGCGGAGCACTGTTAGGATTTTTCCTAATGCGCTACCCTCAACTTCTTGGTGGCGATTCTACTGGTGAAATAATTCGCCCCAAGATTTTTTCCCACCACCCACCGGCCAAACTCAGACCGCGCTCAAACGTCGAAAAGTCACAAGATACTGCTGTAGACGCTATCCTTGATAAAATTTCCAGCAAAGGTTTTCAAAGTCTAACGCAGCAAGAACGCGACTATCTTCAATACGTAGCCGATCAAAAAAAATCCTCACAATGACCGATTTAGAAATGATCGAATCCCCAGATGCTGAGCAGCAACTTGCTCGCTTGCGCGCCATTATGCACCGCTTGCGCGCACCAGGCGGTTGTCCTTGGGACGCCGAGCAGACACACGAATCAATCGTTCCTAACCTAATCGAAGAGACCTACGAAACGGTAGATACCATCCAACGTGGCGACCACAAACATCTCAAGGAGGAACTTGGCGATCTGTTATTGCAGGTCGTCTTCCATAGCGAGATCGCCGAAGAGGCGGGCCACTTCGACTTAAACGACGTCGCGCGCGGGATCAGCGAGAAGTTAGTCCGTCGCCACCCACACGTCTTTGCGGAGAGTGCCGCGGACACCACGGATGCCGTGCTCCAGCAATGGGATGCGATCAAGCGCACGGAAAAAGGTGATCAAATGAAGCCATACCTGCACGGTGTCGGAAAAGGCCTGCCGGCGTTGATTCGTGCGACAAAACTCCAGAAAAAAGCCGCTAAAGTCGGTTTTGACTGGCCTGATGAAGCTGGGGTTCTCGCTAAAATCCGCGAGGAGTTGCAGGAACTCCAAGCTGCCCTCGATGAGGAGAACCCCATTGCCGTCGAGGACGAGCTGGGCGATTTGATGTTCTCGGTCGTAAATCTCGTCCGCTTTCGTAAGATCGATGCGGAGGTGTTGATGGCCAACGCCAACCGCAAATTTGAGAAACGCTTTGGCGAAATGGAACGAATTCTCGCGATCCGAGCACTCGCTCTCGAGGTCGCGAGCCCTTGCCAGATGGAACAGGCATGGGACGCCGCGAAAAGCTTGGAATCCCTAGAATCTTTAGCGAAATAAATTACCATTGTCCTCGCTTGGCGCGTTCGTTATTAAAATAAGGTCTTGTCACAACGGAAATACTCGTTACGATAAACCTCATGACGAAAAATCTCGTGACTTTTTCTCGAGCGCTCGCGGAGCCGACGCGCTGGAGGATCATCCGCCTCGTTTTGGTCGATGCGCTGTGCGTTTGCGAACTGGCGGACATTCTTGAAATGCCGCAGTCCTCGGTTTCCAGCCACGTTCAAATCATCCGCAAGGCCGGATTGTTGGAGAGCGAAAAATGCGAGAAATGGACCTATTTCCGCATCGCCCCGGGTTACCGCGAGATCGTTGGCAATCTCGAAAGGTTTTTCGCCGCACCCGACGCCATTCTTAATTCGGATGCCAACCGCTCGCGACTACGCCTAGCCAAGCGCGAAGATAGCTGCTGCCCCGGTCCCAAAATCCTCAAAACATGCAACTCCGCGAATTAAAATACCTGCTCACTGAGCACTCAGACCGCTTGTTCCGGATCCGCTTACCAGACGGCGGTGCAGTGCCGGTTTCATTCCACGTCACGGAAATCGGTCGCTTGGAAAAAACCTTCCTCGACTGCGGTGGCAAACTCCGAGAATCCACGACCTGCCAGCTGCAAATCTGGGTAGGCGAGGACTATAATCACCGCATTGAAACTAGTAAACTGGCGGCCATCCTCGAGAAAGCAAAAACACTTCTGCCAGATGACTCCGTCCCCGTCGAAATCGAATACGAGGACAGAGTGATTTCCCAATACACTATTTCTAACCACGTGATTGAGAATGATTCCATCGTTCTTATCTTGTCGAATAAGCACACCGCGTGTCTTGCTCCTGAACTTTGCGGCCTCCCTTCTCTAAACCGCTTACCCGCCATCGGCGGAAAATCAACCTGCTGCGGACCAGGTCAATCCTGCTAGATTTGTATCATGAAGAAGCCACTTTCAGAATTCCTTGGCACGTTCGCGATGGTCTTTGCAGGAACGGGTGCCATCGTCATCAACCAACACTCTGGTGGCGTCATCGGGCATGCTGGCATTGCAATGGTATTCGGCCTAATCGTGCTCGCCATGATTTACACCTTCGGCGACATCAGCGGTGCTCACCTCAATCCTGCGGTCACGCTTGGGTTCGCTGCGGCGGGTCGATTTCCCTTCAAGGAAGTTCCCATTTACATCACCGCTCAACTTGCTGGAGCATTTGCTGCTAGCTTCACTTTAAGATTTTTATTTCCAGAAAGTCTAACTCTCGGTGCAACTCTTCCCACGGGAAGCGTGAGCCAGAGCTTCATCCTAGAGGTTATTCTGACAACTATTCTCATGTTGGTGATTCTCAGTGTTTCCACGGGTTCGAAAGAAAAAGGCATCACAGCCGGGATCGCCATCGGAGCGGTCGTCGCGCTTGAAGCCATGTTCGCGGGTCCCGTTTGTGGCGCATCAATGAATCCTGCACGTTCCTTGGCCCCCGCCATCGTAAGTGGTCATTTCCAGCATCTTTGGCTCTACTTGGTCGCCACTATCCTCGGCGCGCTCATCGCTGTTCCTCTGTGGATCACCACTCGCAGGCATCATGTTACGGAGAAAATTTAATCTAACCATTTATGAAACCACCTGCCATCCTTATCCTCTGTACCGGCAACAGTTGTCGCTCCCATTTCGCTGAGGGAATCCTCCGTGCTGCTCTCAATAATAATTTCCGCGTTGCAAGCGCCGGATCTAACCCCTCAGGATACGTCCACCCTCTTTCAATCAGAGTGATGAAAGAAATTGGTATCGATATCAGTGCTCATCACTCGAAGCATATGAATGAGTTCCTCGCCGACGAAGTCTCGGCGGTCATCACCGTTTGTGGAAATGCGGATCAAGCCTGTCCGATGTTTCCGGGTCAAGTCAGTCGCCATCACTGGGGATTCGACGATCCCGCACACGCGACTGGGACCGAGGAAGAGCAGATGGTCGTATTCCGCCGCGTCCGCGATGAGATCGCCCGCGTTTTCCAAGCCTATGGGGCAGGGTTATTGGACTCAACAAAATAACCTATCAGTCATACTTGGCGCTTGGAATACGTTCCGACTCAAGCTATCAATTTACTCATGCACGATGTTCGTATTGATGCCCTAGCCCGTCAGCTTGTCCGCTACTCCACCTCGCTGAAAAAGGGTGAAAAAGTTCTTATCGATCTCTACGACGTCCCTGATTCGATCGCCCTCGCTCTTGTTAGAGAAGCGCGAGCCAAGGGTGCTGTACCATTCGTGAAAATTCACCAAGGGCGCATCACCCGCGAGATGCTCAAAGGCGCAGAGGACACACAGTACCAAATCATGGCGAAGCATCTACTCGCTGAGATGAAAGACATGGACGCCTACATCGCCCTTCGCGGCGGAACGAACAATGTCGAAAATTCTGATGTGCCTGCAGACCGGATGCGCCTCGCCATGAAGCACATGCGGCCAGTCATCGACCACCGCGTGAAGAAGACCAAGTGGTGCGTCCTCCGCTGGCCCAGTCCGTCCATGGCGCAGCAAGCCGGCATGAGCACGGAAGCCTTTGAGGATTTCTATTTCAACGTTTGCCTGCTTGACTACAAGGCGCTGATTCCAGCGATGAGTGCGCTCAAAAAATTAATGGACAAGACTGATAGTGTTCACATCAAGGGACCAGGGACTGACTTGCGTTTTTCGATAAAGGGTATCAACGCGGTTGCTTCTGGCGGGAACTACAACATTCCTGACGGCGAGGTTTTCACCTCCCCGGTGCGCGACTCCGTGGAGGGACATATTTTCTACAACGCTCCAACTATCTATCAGGGGATCCCCTTCGATGCAATCCGCCTAGAATTTTCAAAAGGTAAAGTCATCAAAGCCGAGGCCGGAGCTCGCACCAAGGAGCTTAACAAAATTCTCGATAGTGACGAAGGCGCACGCTACGTCGGCGAATTCGCACTGGGTTTCCACCCGCTGATTCGCGAGCCGATGCGAGATATCTTATTCGACGAAAAAATTTGTGGTTCATTCCACTTCACTCCAGGCCAAGCCTATGAGGAAGCCGACAACGGCAACCGCTCGCAAGTCCATTGGGACATGGTCAGCATCCAGCGCAAGAACTGGGGCGGCGGCGAAATCTGGTTCGATGGCAAGTTGATACGGAAAAACGGTGTTTTCTTGGTGAAAGCTTTAGAAAAACTTAATGGTTAGATGTACTCTCTTTGCTGCTTTTCTAACATCCATACATGAAAGTGAAAAAGCCGGGCAGGTTACCCTGTCCGGCTTTTGTGATTGATAGGCTTGGCAGTTAGAAACTGCCACCACGATTTACATCATGCCACCCATTCCGCCCATTCCGCCGCCGTGGTCGTGACCGCCGCCGCCGCCTGCGGGCTCTTTGGCTGGCAAATCGGTGATGAGAGCCTCGGTCGTAAGCAGTAGTCCGGAAATGGACGCTGCATTTTGAAGAGCAGTGCGAGTGACCTTCGTTGGATCGACCACACCGGATTTGATGAGGTCTTCGAACTTATCAGTCGCGACGTTATAGCCATCGCCGCCTTTGCCTTTTTTGACTTGCTCGACAATTAGCGCGGCCTCGCGACCGGCGTTTGCAACAAGCTGGCGAAGTGGTGCTTCAACGGCACGGGCGACAATGCCTGCACCCGTTTTTTCGTCACCGACAAGACCAAGGTCGCCGATCGCGGCTTGAGCGCGGATGAGGGCAGTGCCACCACCGGCGACGATGCCTTCTTCAACGGCCGCACGGGTCGCATGGAGGGCGTCTTCGACGCGGGCTTTCTTTTCCTTCATCTCGGTTTCGGTCGCAGCACCGACGTTGATCACGGCAACGCCGCCTGCGAGCTTGGCGAGGCGCTCTTGGAGCTTCTCGCGGTCGTAATCGCTGGTTGTGTCTTCGATCTGGCGGCGAATTTGATTTACGCGGCCCGTGATACCTTCGGAAGTGCCGCCACCTTCAACGATGGTAGTATTTTCCTTGGTGATGGTGATGCGCTTGGCTTCGCCGAGGTCGCTGAGTTCGACACCCTCGAGCTTGATGCCGAGGTCTTCGGTGATGACACGACCACCGGTGAGGATGGCGAGGTCTTCGAGCATTGCCTTGCGGCGGTCTCCGAAGCCTGGGGCCTTGACGGCGGCGATATTAAGAATGCCGCGGAGCTTGTTGACGACGAGAGTCGCGAGGGCTTCGCCTTCGACGTCTTCGGCGATGATGAGTAGCGGGCGACCGGTCTTGGCAACCTTTTCAAGGAGTGGAAGCATGTCCTTGAGGGATGAAATCTTTTTCTCGTTGATGAGGATGTAAGCGTTCTCGAGGAAGGCTTCCATGGACTCGGGGTTGGTGACGAAGTATGGGCTGAGGTAGCCCTTGTCGAACTGCATGCCTTCGACCACTTCGAGGGTGGTTTCGATGCCTTTCGCTTCTTCCACGGTGATGGTGCCGTCTTTGCCGACCTTGTCCATGGCTTCGGCGATGATGCCACCGATTTCAGCGTCCGAGTTCGCGGAGATCGATGCGACTTGGGCGATTTCCTTAGCGTCGGAGACGGGCTTGGAAAGGACCTTGAGTTGAGCGACGATCGCTTCGGTAGCCTTCATGATGCCGCGTTGCAGCGAGATCGGGTTGGCGCCTGCGGTGACATTACGAAGGCCTTCTTTGTAGATGGCTTCGGCAAGTACGGTGGCCGTAGTCGTTCCGTCACCCGCGATGTCGGAAGTGCGGCTTGAAACCTCACGGATAAGTTGTGCACCCATGTTTTCATAAGGGCACTCAAGTTCGATTTCCTTAGCAACCGAGACACCGTCCTTGGTGATAGTTGGGGAACCGAATTTTTTGTCGAGGATCACGTTGCGGCCGGCTGGTCCGAGGGTTGCCTTAACGGCACGGGCAAGCTTTTCCACACCGCGCAAGAGAGCTTGGCGGGCGGCTTCGTCGAATACAAGTTGTTTAGCCATAATTTTTAGTTAGATTTAATTGTTATTTTTAAAATTGAGATGAGATTTTTCGTCGAGGCGAAGTTTTGGATTCTTCCAATCACTGCTAGCCTAGAACGAAGCACCCGTTAGTATTAGCCGACGATTCCCAGTATGTCGGATTCATTGATGATGAGGACTTCTTGGCCGTCGAGTTTGACCTCGGTGCCACCGTATTTCGAGATGAGGACTTTGTCGCCGACTTTGACGGTAAATTCGATGAGCACGCCCTTGTCGTCCTTACCGCCAGTGCCGAGGCTGAGGACCTCAGCTTCTTGTGGCTTTTCCTTTGCAGTGTCTGGAAGGACGATGCCGCCTGCGCTGATCGCATCGGCTTCGAGACGTTTGACGAGGACGCGTTGTCCGAGTGGTTTGATATTAGCCATATTATTGTGTGTTTGGTTTGGTTTCTGTGAGAGGCCACACCGCCTAGGCGGGTGGAAAGTGTTATGTTAAGGCGATCATAGATCGCCAAATTTTAGAAATTAGTTAGAAAATAATCGAATCGCAGCGATTTGTCACCACTGCTACTTCGCTCAATCGACAACTTCGGCGTCAACGACTTTGCCCTTGGCTTGCTTTGGTTCGTTAGAATCAGACTCGTTAGAGTCGACGTCGGGCTGCTCGGCTTGACCGCCACCGCCTTGTGAAGCGGCTTCCGCGAGAGCTTGCAGAGAGCTTTCAAGATCACTAACTGCACTATTGATGGTGTCAACATTGTCGCTGCTGATCGCATCTTTCACCGCTTGAATCTTACCTTCTAGCAGAGTTTTAAGATCGGCTGGCGCTTTATCGCCGATTTCTGCAAGTTGCTTCTCTACGTTGAAGACGAGGTTGTCGGCCTTGTTCTTGGCGTCGACTTTCTCAACTCGCTTCTTGTCTTCGTCGGCATGGGCCTCGGCATCACGCTTGGCTTTTTCAATTTCATCTTTGGAAAGCCCAGATGAACCTTGAATGGAAATTTTTTGTTCTTTGCCAGATTGTTTGTCCTTCGCGGAGACATGGAGGATGCCGTTCGCATCAATGTCAAAGGTGACTTCAATTTGCGGCTCACCGCGGCGAGCCGGAGCAATTCCATCAAGTTTGAAATTTCCTAACAATTTGTTATCGGCAAACATTTTACGCTCGCCTTGGCAGATTTGGATGTCGACGGCGGGTTGGCTATCCGCAGCGGTGGAGAAGATTTGTGACTTCTTCGCAGGGATGGTGGTGTTCCGTTCGATCATGCCAGTGGCGATACCACCCATGGTCTCGATGGAGAGAGTGAGCGGGCTGACGTCGAGAAGCAGCACGTCCTTGACATCGCCACGAAGGACGCCGCCTTGGATCGCGGCACCGATGGCGACGACTTCGTCCGGATTGACGCCTTGGTGTGGAGTCTGACCTGCGAGTTCGCGGGCGATCTCGACCACTTTCGGCATCCGAGTCATACCTCCAACGAGGACGAGTTCGTCGATTTCCTTTGGCGTGAGACCCGCTTCCTTGAGGCAGTCACGGACCGGCTTCTTGGTGCGCTCGAAAAGCGAGTCGGTGAGTTGTTCGAGCTTGGCACGAGTGAGGGTAAGTTGGATGTGCTTCGGTCCTGTAGCATCGGCCGTGACGAAGGGCAGGCTGATGTCGTACGACTGGGTAGAGGACAGTGCAATTTTTGCTTTTTCTGCCTCTTCCTTGATCCGCTGGAGGGCATCTGGTTGACCCGAAAGGTCGATGCCTTGGTCTTTTTTGAACTCGCCGACGATCCACTGGATCAGGGCGTTGTCCCAGTCGTCACCACCGAGTGAAGTATCGCCGTCGGTGGCAAGAACTTCGAAAACCCCGTCGCCGATCTCGAGAACCGAGATGTCAAAGGTGCCGCCACCGAGATCGTAGACAGCGATTTTCTCATCAGATTTTTTATCGAGGCCGTAGGCGAGGGCGGCCGCGGTGGGTTCGTTGATGATGCGAAGAACTTCAAGTCCGGCGATTTCGCCAGCGGCCTTGGTGGCGTTTCGCTGAGAGTCGTTAAAATAGGCGGGTACCGTGATCACCGCCTGGGTAATTTTCTCACCAAGCTTGGCCTCGGCGTCCGCCTTAAGCTTGCCGAGGACCATCGCGGCGATTTCCTGAGGCGAGTAAGTCTTCTTTTCGCCGGCAACCTCCACTTGGATGTGCGCATCGCCATTGGCCGCAGCGACGATCGTGTAAGGCATGCGTTTGTCCGCGTCCTTGAGCTCGGAAAATTTGCGCCCAATCAGTCGTTTGGCGGAGAAAATCGTGTTTTGCGGATTGGTGACCGCTTGGCGCTTGGCGGCCTGACCCACGAGGCGTTCACCATTTTTTGCAAAGGCGACGACCGATGGGGTGGTGCGTGCACCCTCTGAATTTTCTAGTACCGTGGACTCGCCACCTTCCATGACGGCCATACACGAGTTAGTGGTTCCGAGGTCGATTCCGAGAATTTTTGACATTTTTTAGTTTACGTTTGGTGTTTGTCGCCCGAAGCGTTAATGATCGATGCCCTTTCGCAGGGATCATGCCGAAATCCTATTGAAATACTTAAGTAATTGTTTTTAGGCTACTAATGTTTTTAAATATCCAAAATTTCGTCCAACCAAACCCCCATATCGAGACAATTTGTCACATCGATGGTGCGCCAGTCTGTCGCAGCTTGGGCATTTCTTGCCCATAGCGTTTCCGCCCTTGTGTCGCCCGTACTCTGTCCGCTAGGGTCGCCTCCACTTCATGCGAGCCCAGTCGTTCAAATGGATTGCGCGTGGCGAACCTTTTGATAACCAGACAAACGGCTCGTCGAGCGCTTTTCCGCCTATTCTCGAACACTTGATCCACCAGAGGGGCCTACCCCCCGGCGTGGATCTTGAGGGATACCTGCGGCCAAAACTCAAAGACTTGGCAGACCCATTTTTAATACCAGACATGAAAATCGCTGTGGAACGCGTGCTTCTAGCGGTCGATAGGCAGGAAAAAGTCTGTATTTACGGCGATTACGATGTCGATGGCGTGACTTCGATCACCCTGATGAGGCGAATTCTGATGGCCTACGGGCTAGAGCCCCGCGTATTTATCCCTCATCGCGGTGCGGAAGGATACGGCCTGAGCGCCGCCGCCCTGTCCCGCTGCATGGGCGAGGGAGTTAAGCCCGATTTGTTGATCACCGTGGATTGCGGAACGGTCTCGGTCAACGAGGTCGCTGCGCTGCGGAGCGACGGAATCGATGTGGTAATCGTGGACCATCACGAACCCGACCTAACAGGAATTCCGGACTGCTGTGCACTTGTGAACCCAAAGTGCGGCACGGAGTTCACCTACCTTTGCGCGGCCGGCGTTGTCTTCAAACTCGGCCACGCAATGCTAAAAACCCGTCAGGTGAACTTGGATTTAAAGGAACTCATCGACCTTGTGGCCGTGGCGACAATTTCCGACATCGTTCCAATGATCGGAGAAAACCGACTGATCGTGCGACACGGACTGAGGCAACTGCCTAACACATTAAATCCTGGTTTGCGTGCTCTCCAAACAGTTACTGGATTGAATGGCGTCACGACGTCCATGGACGTCGGCTTCCGCATCGGTCCACGCTTGAACGCCGCCGGACGCATGGATGTACCAGAGGACGCACTGGCTATTCTAACAACCGACTGCCGGCGTCTCGCAGACGACCTCGCAAAGAGGCTTGATGACTACAACAAAGAACGCCAAAGCTATGAAGCACTCATCCGCCGTGAAGCTGTCGCAATGCTCCTCAGCGATTTCGATCCCGCTCGTGATCCCGTCATTGTGTTAGGCTCGCGTTCATGGCATCATGGAGTGGTTGGCATTGTCGCCTCGCGATTGATGAGGCAGTATCACAAACCAACATTCATCATTGCCATTGACGAAAATGGTACGGGAAAAGGCTCAGGGCGAAGCATAGAAGGCATATCGTTGGTGGAAGCAATCCGCGCTTGCGAAGACAACATCATTGCCGGTGGCGGTCACGCAATGGCGGCGGGGCTATCGATCAAGGAAGAAAATCTAGACGATTTCAGAAAAAACTTTTCAGCTTACGTATTGAACAATAGCACCCCAGAACAGCGCCAGCCAAAGCTGCTATACGATGCGGAAATAACCTTTGATAAGTTATCGTTAGAATTTCTATCAAGTTACGATCTGCTGCAACCATTCGGCAACGGAAATCCTCAGCCTGTATTTGTTTCTCGCGGGGTCGACCAGAGTCGTTCGCCTCAGCACATGAAGAACCACCACGTGAGGCTGACACTGCGCCAAGGTCGCCACGAGCATGACGCCATTTTCTTCGGTGGCGGCGAATACCCCCTACCCGATCCACCGTGGGATATCGCGTTTACAATCGATCGCAACACCTTCCGCGGGCGTACGACTTTGCAGCTCGTTATCCAAGACGTAAAAGCGGCAGAGGTTTTGATGTAAAAATAATTTGAATATTGGCGCGAACGGCGCGTCATTCTCATTGTGAAAAATCATTCAAAGATGTTAAAGTTGTCGATTTTAGTGCTAGCCGGCGCCAGCATCGCGTCAAGTGTAAGCTGCATGACCACCTATGATGCATACGGTCGCCCCGTCCAGTCGGTCGATCCAGGATTGGCCGCAGCGGGCGTCGTCGCCGCTGGACTGGTCGGGTACGCTGTCGCGGCGAATAACTCCAACGACTGTTACTCGGGTGGAAACTACTATTACCGAGGTGGCTACTACCGCGAGTGCTACGCACCTTGCTATTGAGAACCGAGGCTTTGGGTGGATATGTGACCTCAGCAGATCTATCCAGAACCGTTTTTCCAGCTCATCGTATTCCCGCTTTTCCTTGGGATGGAATTAGGCAAAGATTCAGGCGTAATGCCGACACTCGAAAATACCTACGCACTCATTCTCGCCGGAGGCTCCGGCACGCGGTTCTGGCCACTCAGCCGGAATAACCGTCCTAAGCAACTGCTCGACCTGTTCGGGACCGGCTCGCTGCTCGAACAAACGATCATGCGCCTCGACGGTCTAGTTCCTTTCGAAAATATCCTGATTCTCACCAATTCACTGCAAGAAGATGCTGTTAGATCTCTTGCAACTATGCTTCCTCCGGAAAATATATTCGCCGAACCGTGCAAGCGTGACACCGCTCCAGCCGTCGCACTCGGAATCGGCTTAATTGCGGCGCGAAATCCCAACGCGGTGATGATGGTACTGCCTTCCGACCAACTGATTCAAAATACCGAGGCTTACCACGGCGTCATGCGTGACGCTCTCACAACGGCAGAAAAATCTAACGGACTTGTTACAATCGGTATCAAGCCAACTTGGGCTTGCCCCTCCTATG
>Ga0209190_1000377_pt1 | contig 32558 bp, 48 predicted proteins | sample M_140205_XF_Meta_FD_187315 | JGI IMG/M metagenome (GOLD analysis project Ga0209190, IMG submission 187315) | Freshwater microbial communities from Lake Montjoie, Canada to study carbon cycling - M_140205_XF_MetaG (SPAdes) (version 2) | ecosystem: Environmental > Aquatic > Freshwater > Lake...
CCAATCCACCCTGCAATTCAACGAAAGCCTCATCCAGCGCGCCCGCAACGCACTCACCAAGGCATTCCTAAAAACAGACTGCACCCACCTGCTGTTCATCGACGCCGACATCAAGTTTGATCCGATGCACATCATTGCGATGGTGGAAGCGGATATGGACATCCTCGCCGGCATCTACCCCAAGAAGGAAATCAACTGGCATTCCGTGGCCGACGCTGTGCGCCGCGGCGTGCCCACCGAGCAACTGAAGTATTACACCGGCAGCTTCGTTGTGAACCTGCTAGACGGCGCCACAACCGCCACGGTAGCCAACAACCAGCCGCTAGAGGTGCTGAACGCCGGCACCGGCTGTATGCTCATCAAGCGCCGCGTGTTTGAGGTGCTAGAGCCTCTGACGCCATCCTACATGAATGACGTGCTGGACCTTTCCGGAATTCTGCAACCCGAGCCGATCCACGCTTATTTTGATGTCTCGATCTGCCCTTGGAGCGAGCGCCTGCTGAGCGAGGATTACCATTTCTGCCAAGCCTGGCGGCGTGCTGGTGGTAAGGTGTTCGTCGCGCCTTGGACGGTGTTGTCCCACATCGGCACATACGAGTTTGAAGGCCGGCTGATCCCCGGAGATTGAAACTAAAGCCGGAAAACCGATTTTTCTTGTGGCGGGGGAAGGTTTTTCATTCCTCCTTGGGAGCGAGCAATCCCGACAAATGTACGTACAAACCGTGCGTCACCGCTGCGGACGCCGGTATGGTGGCATAGCCAAATTGTTTTGCCGTCTCATACACGATCAACATGCACACAGGATCGCGCGCCAGCACCTCATCTAAAGCGTCCCTAGCGTGCTGCGCCAGCCGAGCGTCATCAGGGTCTATGTTGGGCACCTTCACTCTGAGCGGCCCGCCTGCACCCTTACGCGCGGTTTACCAGCCATCTCCTGCCCGCGGAACCAAGCCACACCATTCACAACCTCGCATAGCTCTGGCGGCATCATCATCCCATTCTTAAACGTGAGCACAGCAAACCCTGGATTCCACAGTCTGGTGTTACCCTGCATATAGGCGAAGCAAGGCCAATTGGGATCACCTAGCATACCCGTCTGCACACCGTAACGCCGCCCCCGCATGTCAACCATGGGCTTGACCTCAAGACTATGCGTATCGCCGCTTACAAACGATACGCCAGACTTAAGCGCGTTGTTCCACCCGGCATGAATGCCGCCGTGATAGCGGTGCATGATAACCACATCATTCAAATCCAACCTGTGGCACATACGCCAATCCGAAAAGTGCCCAGCGAAGTCAAAGCCGTCCACCCCCTGAAACATGGCCGAGTGCAATGCTAGATATTTATCAAACCTATCATCGTGATTACCCCGCACCCACCACCTGGCAGCCCGCGGCGCCAGCGCCAAAATGTCATCAAGGTGTTTTTTGGCTGCCTCTATCTCATCAGCCACCTTGATGCGTTTGTGCCAGCCCAAAGGATCGTGACGGCTAGGTTCGCCCATATCCAGCAGATCACCAACGCTTAAAAGAATATTAGGCTTGACAAGCGGTATGACCTTCAACAGCGCCTCATGGGCAAGGCTGCGAGGCTGGTGCAGGCTAGTCCAGTGCGCATCGCTGAAAGCCACCACAACCGCGTTTGGATGAGTTATGCGCTCTGTTAGATCGGATTTGGGCGGATTGTCGGGATCATACGCAATCGCGTTTTTGTGCATCTTGCGCACGTCAGGTTTTTGGAATTTTTGGACGGCAGCGTCGTAATGGTTCTGCGCCGTCGCAATCGCCATTTTCGGTATGAACGATCTGGCGGCGGCGGAAACAGAACCGTGAACAGCGACTAAATTGTAAACAGGCTCGACATCTTCCCACTTATATCCAGCCTGTGGCATGTCAAACCCCTATTGCGCGTCATCGTCGCGCGGTGCGTTTGCTCTTTCTGAACGCTTTAGCGGTAGGAGCACCCTTGCTTCCGGGCTTTCTCATGCGTTCGCCGCTACCTTGCGCAATTCGGCGACGTTTTGCGTGAATATTTGAATACAGACCCGGTTTCATCGGCATTTCCACCTTCGCATTGACGCCCTCGCCCGGCTGCCAGGTTTAGACTTTCTGGCGATTGGTCTCATCCTCGCGCAAAATGAAGCCTTGCGGCCAGCTTCTTTTGCGTTCCGAGGATTGGGCGCAGGAGCCTTCAGACGGCTGCCGGTAGCCTTGTTGTATTTAGCCCTTCCCTTGGCCGTGAGACCCGCCCCACGGCTGGCTGAGAGCTTCTCCCCGCGGCCTACGCTAAGGCTGTCCCCGGCCATCCTAGAAGCCCTCGCCGGGGGTCACATAGATAATGCCAGTGCCGGTGGCCGTGATGGCAGACACATAGAACACCGGAGTGGCATTATTCGGCACACGCGGCGCCGTCACGATCACGGTCACGTTATTATGGAGCACGATGCCATAACCAGGCGTGCCAGCCACTGGTATCACCGCGTCAGAAGTTGACGTTGTGCCGCAGCGGAAGAATATTTCCTGCGTTGTGCCGTTGTGAATCCGCAACTGGCCGCATGGGCTGTCAGCAACCACCGCCACCGTGTTCGCCGTGGTGCTCACGTTGATGCGAGTGGTTTTGCCCATCTCTTGGAAGGCGATGTTATTAGCCATTAGTAAATCTTCCGGCCAGGCTTGGTGGTCGGGCTGTCCTTGGTGTTCGTAGGGTCAGCACCAAAACCCCACATGCTCTGATAACCGCCCTTGGGCAGTTCACCAGAGTTGAAGATCGGGCGCCCGTTCGCGCTCTTGTCCCGCGGCAACTGCGGACGCACAGCCTGCGCAATCTGCTGGTTGTCGGTATCGCTGCGCTTGAACTTGGTGGCCTGTCCAGCCGCCTTAGTCGTTGTCGGTTTCAGCATAGGACTTCCTTTGGCCTTTCAAACTGGGGATGTAAACGGCAAGAGCGAAAAACGCGACCAGTGCCAGGCGTTCGTGACTCGGTTCTACCATGGCCCAGCAAAAAAGCGAGAAAGTCATCAGCATGGCGAGAAGGGAAAAGGCCCGCTCCCCAAGTACCTGTAGCGAAATGCGGATAACCCGAACTGCGTCCATGCCTGTATCTCCCTGTGACATGGCACATCCTTTAGTCTTCATCCGCATCGTCGGTCAAGAAACCTGTGCCATAGGCATCGTCTGTGACCTTTTGCTTGATCTTCTCAAGGTTCAGGGCGCGGTCAATGACGCGCATTTTGTCAATCAGGCTGGTTTCCGGGCTGTTCAGCACTTCCTTGAGCATCTTGCTGATAGCCGCTTCCAAATCGGGGTTGATGCCCTTGACGCTCTGCTTTGCCATGCTGTTATCCCTACCTGTTGCCAGAGCCGCCAAACATAAAGCGATACAAGCCCGCGCCAGCGCCGCCCGTAAACCCAAGTGCGGTCAACGCACGCAAACCACCGCCCGTTGCTAGGTTTGACGCAGCACGCTCAAGCTGCCCTTTCAATTCAGGCACTTCATTTAGCCAATCTCGGTTGGTGCGAAGATAATCACGCAATTCTTTGGCTGACCTCATGCCTTCAATTTCGTTGCCCACATGCCGACGCGCCAAATCCAGCACTAACTGTTCGTTGCCGGTCAAATCGCGCAATTCGTTGATGGAACTCCTAGACCGGAAAAACCGCCCAGGCAGATCGGCAACATCTGCGCGGGGTATATCAGGCAAAAACTCGCCTGCGCGTTGGGTTACGGCTTGGCCCAGCCTTGTGGCATAACGATTGATAGGCGCAGACAGTTCCTGATAAAGCGCGCGAGCCTGCTTTGATGAAGGAACAAGCTCATCAATGATGGTTGTTAATTGATCCCTTAAAGCGTTTGCAAATTGGCGTTCAGCAGCACCAACACCCTGTTGTGGCAAACTAGCCGCCATTTCAGCTAAACGACGACGCTCTAGGTCAATAGCCTCTATACCTGGCCGACCAGTCCTGCCGGTGGTCAATTCCGCGATAGACCGATCAAACATACTTTGGATTTGAGGCGACATACGGTCCGAATAGGTCTGCTTCAAAGCCTCTATTTCGTCAACGTAATTTCTGACAATATTGTCGGCTTGCTGTTCGCCCTCTCGCATAAACCTACTGAAAATAGGCTGGTATTCGGCTCGGCGGCCTTCCGTCAACTTATTTAAGTTTTCCATGATGTTGGTTTCTATATTGGTGCCAACCTCACTGACGGTTGTAGGGCGGGCCACGCGACTGACCCTGCTGCTGGGGGCAACGGTTGCTTGCAACACATCCCCGGTTTCACGCAAAGCTCTGCCCGCAGGGCCTCCATACGGCAAAAGGCCGCCGATAGTTTCGCCCACGCTCTCATATCGTGCGGCAGGGCCTGTGGTAGAGCGCCCTTGCCCCATCCTTGCCACTTCTGCCGTTGTCGGAAACAACGTCCTGCCGCCCGTAAAAGAGGCTTGATCCGGCACTCTTAATCCTAATGCGCGCGGTGCTGTATACACAGCAAACTCTTCCAAATCGCCGGGAGCGCCTACAGCGCCCGACGCAACGCCGCGCATCATCGGCGGAATAGCCTCTACGGCGCTTCCCATCCGCTCTTGTGCAATCTGCCCAAACGAAGGGCGAGGCGCAGCGGCGGGTGCGGGAGTTGCGGGCGTTACTGGGAATAATTCGTCAATTGACCGACGATTGGACCTTGCCGCGGCGAGAGGTTGCGGGTTTGGGTCAACCGGGAACAATTCGTCAATTGAGCGTCCGGGCGGCATATCAATCAAACCCTTTCTCTTGAGCAATTGCAAAGGCTTGCTCGCGCGTGAGCGTTCCTTGGTTAACAGCCGCCAGCAAGTCTTCTAAACTGTTGTAGGTTGCCGTAGGAGGCGCAGTTCCACCACCAGCACGCGCTGCCGCCGCAGCCCTTTGACGTGCTTGCACGTCGCCAATTGGCGGGCCGGGTGGAGCACTACGAGGCGCCTCTGCCGTGCGTGGCCGCATAATCAACTCAAGGCCACGTTGCGCGGAACCGCGCTCATCAGGTGCAGAACCCTGATTGTGCAAATCAATGCCCATGCGTGCCAGCCTGTTGAAATCTAATTCCGGAACGCCTGGTTGCTGCGCGCCTTGCGACAATTCCTGAACGTGCTGCTTCATCAAGTCCACAAAGCCCTGACGCGAAAATTGATTTTGCGCCATTAAATTGTTGAATCGGGTTTGGAACGAGACCGTAAAGCCCCTCGCGCCGCCAGCAAGGTTACGTTCGTAATTTACAAGGTATGCAGCATACCGCTTTGCAAACAGCAGGGCGTTTTGTTCCCCTTCAGGCAAAGCCCGCCGCTCAGCTTCAGTTAATTCAGTACTTGGGGCTTCTCTATTATTTCTCAAAGCGTCCATAGAAGAAGTCAAATATCTTTCAATGAAACCACGAAGCTGGCCGCTGCGGCCCATGTTTTCGGGGAGGCTATTAGCCGCGTCAGCAATTGACAAACCCTCACCAATAGCGCGAGCGGTGCTAATAACTGCTCCCGCTTCCACTTTTGGTATAAATGTATTAAATTCGCGGTACAGGTAACGTGTTGCTGGCCCAGCAGTTCTAAGGTCTCTTTCCAATGCTACAGCCGCATTATCTTCCCGCGTGCGTTTGCGGACTTCTTCCGCCTGCCTAGCCGCCTGCACGCGCGTTTCAAGTTGGCTCACCAATTGCGCCCGGCTTTGGTCAATGGTGTTCAACCCTTGATAGCCCGCACGCCGCGCGGCCAAGGCTGCTAATGGAGCACCCAGTTCTATTGCCCGACTCTCAGCCTGGGCAAGCGCGGCTTGCATGTCAGTCTGCGCAGCGCGTGTGGCGCGGGTGTACATCTCTTGCAAGGCTTGGTTTTGCGCCTGTATTTGACGCAACCCAGCCTCAAAGTTTTGGCGCTCTTTTTGGTACAGGTCTTGCCGCCCCTGCCGATAGCCGTTCAGCATCCCGGTCATAGCCGACATAGCCGCCATGGCGCCGGTTTTGCCGCGGCCACCCAAAGTTTGGCCTGCAACCGCTAAAAGGCTGAACAGAGTGCCCATGTCAGCCGCGGTTTCCTGCGTAGGCACAAACGCCGGAATTGGCCTAGACCTAAACTGTTCCGCCGCCGCGCGCTCTGCCGCAGCCATGGACCTCTGCGCATCGCGTGTGCCTGTAGCGCGTGCCAACGCCTGCTCTTGCTGAATTTCTCCTTGTCGCCGTGCAGCCGCAATATCTTTTTCTATTCTGCCGCCCATACGATCCAAAATAGAATTCATAGCGGGTGAAAGTGTTGTGGGCGGTATTGTGCTGGCGCCGCCAGGTGGAGGCGTCGTTGTGCTTGAGCCGCTCCCACCCGCTTCAGTGCCTGAACCGCTGCCATCGCCGCCATCAACAGCCTTTGCCGCCGCCGTCCGAGTTTCAGGAACTATGTTGGCTGCAAAGCGGCCTGTTGGCGCGGGCAAGTCTGCCGCAAACTCTGCGTTGCGATACCCGCCAGGTATTTCCGGCACGCCTGACCGCCGCTGGCTGAACGCCAACAAAGCGCGCTGCATCTGGTCCGGTGGCAATGCCAAGATAGCATCGCGCTCGGCTGCCAGATCGGCGTTGCGGCCATAATTGGGTTCTGCCATGGCTTAGCCTACCGCGGTTGTTGCGGGTTGCTGCGCTCGCAAAGCCGGCGTGCCACCCAAGATTGAACCCAAGGATTGGAAATACGCTTGCGCTAGGCGCTGCGCCTCTTGGTTGCCCGCAAGCCCGGCCTGAATGGCCCGCAGCGTGTACTGGTCCGCAATCCCGCTGGCGTTAAGGCCCGTGGTAGTAGCAAGGTTGCTGTACTGGCTGCCAAGGTTGCCCTGCGCCAATCCGGTGGTAATACCGCTCTGCGCGTACCTATCACCGATTTGCTGCGTGCCGAGACCCTGTTGATACTGGGAACTCAACAACGCCTGCCGCAACCCTTCCAACTGGTTAATACCCTGCGCCGCACCAACGCCACCAGACCTAGCCTGAGCCTGCGCCTGCTGAGCCTGTGCCGCTTGCAGAGATTGCGCGCTCATTGGCGTCAGAGTGCCGCTGAGAGCCTGCTGAACCTGTTGGCTGCCCATCTGCTGATAGGGCGTTGCAAGGGCCTGTATAGCCGCCTGAGCGGGCGCTGCGCGGCCTGCAACATCCGCCGCCGTGCCCGTCATGGCTTGCTGTGTAGTTGCCGCCCGCTGCTGCGCTTGGTTGGCAATGTTTTGGATTTGGCCTTGGCTTGATCTGGCCTGTTGCAGCGCAGCGTTACGAGCCTGCACGCCCATGCCAACACCAGCACCGGCCAAGCCAAGGCGCGCAAGATCAGCGCCACCAATGTTGCCCAGCCCAAGCCCGCTGGTCAATCGTTGCAACAAACCAGGACTGGTATCGCCAAGAAAATTGGGTTGGTTAATAGCAGAAAGCGCATTCCTGTAAGTTTCTAGTTGGTCGCTTGTAAGGTCGGGAGTCCCAGCGAAGAAGTCAGGACTTCTAATGGCGGCAACGGCTTCATCCGCTCTGCCTTGCTGTTCAGGTGTAATCCCTTGCCCCAACGCAGCAATATCAGCGGCGCGACGGGCGTCTTGAGCTTGCTGCTCAGGCGTGAGGGCAGAAGCAGAAACCGTTTCCGTTTCCGCCCGCATGCTAGGGTCAAACTCTTGACCGCCTGGCACGGTTTCGGTGGCAAACGAAGGCTCAGGCGTTTCGTAAAAACCTGATGCGTCTTGACCACCGCCGTAATCGCCACCGCCGCCGTAATCACCGCCTCCACCAAAATCATAAAAATCATCTTCAAACTCAGGCAGGCCAGTCTTAGGGTTAACGCTTCCACGCCCGCCGCGCGCCTTCAGCAGCTTAGCCTCTGCCGGCGTGATGTGCGCCAACACAGTGTCCCGCCCACGCCCCGCGGCGCGCACCTTCTTTGCCAACTGTCGCAGATCGACATCAGCCAAAGAATCGGTCCCTAAAGCGCGTGCTAACCTAGCCATATGATGATCCTGTTGGGTCGGTTGTCTTCAACGAAGCCGTGTTCCAAGGCGCTGGTCTTGCATCACTGTCAAGAGAACTATCACCAGAGATAGGAGAACTATACCCCGGATCAGTCCCCGTAGAAAGCAAACTTGAAAGTGCCGTGGAACTTATTGTGCTTGGAGACCCAGTTGTGGTTGTGCCGCCAGAAGCGTCAGCCACGCCCGTCCCGCCGCCGCTCAGATTGCCGCCAAGGCTGCCACCCAAACCGCCTCCCACGCTACTCAGTGCCGCAGAAGTGCCCCTAGAGCGGGATGTTCCAGAAGACCGGGATGTGCCGGAAGATCGTGATCCACTTGACGAACCTGACGAATCAGGCGCCAAAGCGCCGCCAATTAAGTTGCTGGCAAGCGAACCACCAAAAGCACCCGCGGTATTGCCCAAGCCCAGAGCATCGCTCAGCAGATAACTGGTAAACCCGCTACCGCCGCCCGTTGCAGCCCCCCGCAACGCAGCCTGGCCGACATCACCGCCTGTAACCCCCGCCCTAGCAGCGCCGCTTGCAGCGCCACCAGCAGCACCAGCCACCGTCCCGGTAATGCCGCCTTCGAAGCCTGTAGTGCCCAGCCCCAAACCAGACGGACCAAGCAAAGCCCTAGTGCCACCGCCCACCAATCCGCTTACCGCACCGCCAAGAGCGCCCAATCCGGCATCTTGCCCCTGAATGGCGGAAGTTATAGCGCCACGGCCTGCGCCCACCGCAGTCTTAGCCGCAAGATCGGCAACCGCAGGGTTGAGTTCCGTGGCTCCAGTTATCGCTTGCCCCAGCGGGCCGCTGATGTTGGTCAGGTTGCCAACGGTCTCAATTGCGCCGCTCACCGCATTATAAACCGATGTTGCGCCGTCAATGATGGATGAGAAAAGTGAGGGCGCAGCAGCCTCGGCAGCACCAGCGGCGCCGCCCCCCGCAGCAACGCCGCCAGCCTCTATGGCCGCCGCAGCAGGCGCAGCCTCCGCTACAGCAGCCGCCGCCGCACCACCCTCAATAGCGCCCTCTGCCACCCCCGCAGCAACAGCGCCCTCCAATCCACCCACAGCGCCAAAAGCACCCAGCGCCGTGCCCGCAGTAAGCACCACAGCAACCGCCGCAAACACGCCCGCAATAATAGTGAATGTTTGCTTCTGGCTGCCCTTAACAACGCTTCTGGCATTCTCACGCTCAATGTAAGCCATGTCAGCACGGCGCTGTTCCGCTTGCTGCTCAGGCGTAGAAGCCAAAAACGCCGCGCGTTGCCTTTCTTCCTCGCGTTGCGGCGCTTCCGCCAAATACCGGCTGTATTCCGGGCTTTGGTCTGCATCCGGGTCTATGAAACCACCATATTCAGACATTACAGAGCCACCTCCATAATGTAGGCAGGCACCATCTGGCCGTTTACATACTTCATCTGCGTGGTCACGTTAGGCTGCAAGCCCGCCTTCTGTAGCCCAGACTGAATAACCCGCATAATAGCAGGCTGCATGGCGTAGGTATAAGCCTTCTGGATGCCCATAGAGCGCAGCGTGTTAGGCAACACCGCCAAGCGCTGCATAACCTCCTGCAAGCCCTCCGCAGTGTACATATGCACCTCCGCTTCCGTCTGCGGCAGCCACTTTCCGTCAGAACTCACCCGGCTGGTCGTAAATACCGTGTTCCCAATCCGGGAAATCTTCAACACATTAGCCTTCACTAAAGCGCCAATGTGAATTAATGCCTTTTCGGTTTCTTTTGGGGAGCCGGTTTCGGCGTTTAGCCCTCCGCGCAAAATCTGGGTTGTGCTTTGCTGCTGTGAGGGCATCAGGTCAGCCCCAACGCAGCCGCTATTTGCTCATGAATTGACAAATGCGTAGCAAGCCAATCGTAAAACGATTCCTCGTTATTCCAGTCCGAATCCAGCATATTAAAGGGGTTTTCTAGACCCAAAAGGGCGGCAAATGACTGGTGTTCTACCTGGTGTGGAAGCAACCAATCGTCCAAATTGTCTATATCAGCGTCCGCAAGCGGGAAAGCAGGCACCTGAATGCCCTGCGCAAAGAATGTCTCGCGGAAAACCTGGTGCTGCACGCTGTTGACAAACAAAAACTCGCCAAGGCTGTCCCTATCGCCAAACTTCACGATGCTCAGCGTGGCAAAGTCCACTAGAAGCTCCCAGCAGTGCCGTTACGGCCAAAGGTGTTGGCAATCACGATCCAGTTAGCACCGTCCGCCTGCACCATTATAGCATCATATTGCAGGCTCAGAGCGCGTGTGGTGGCACCATCAATGGTCTGCGATGACGTAGTAGCCACAGTGACCACATTGGCCGTGCTATCCATCTTCTTGACTACATACACTTTGCCCGTGATGCCCACAGAGGTAGGCAGCGTAATAGACAAGGCGCCCGTGCTGGCATTTGCAGCCACCGTGTAGTCTGTAGCCGTCACCGTATAGCCCGCGGTCTTCGCAACGTAAGCAAAGGCCGCGCCATTTACCGTAGCACTAGACAATGTAAGGTTGCCTACCGTGCTGGTAGTGCTGCCAAGCGTAATCGTCGCGTTGCCCAGCGTGGCGGTGCTGTTAGCCAGCGCGCTATTCGGTAAACTACCAATTGTGACGTTAGCCGCAGCCGTCAAACGCCCCTGCGCATCCACCGTAAACGTCGCAACGGTTGTAGCATTTCCATACGAAGCCGCAGTGACAGCCGTGTTAGCCAGGCTAATCGTGCCCGTGCTGGTAATAGGCCCTCCGGTTAAGCCGGTGCCCGTCGCAATGTTAGTGACTGTGCCGCTAGTGGCGCTCGCAGAGCTTGCCGTTTTGAGCATACATCACATCCCGTCCCCAGGGGTTACATACACCGCCGCAGTACCGGAACCCGTGATCCCCGTGAAATAGGCGTTAGGCACAAACGTGAGGATTTCGTCAGTGCCCGGCAGCAACGGAATAGCAGCCTGCGAAGACGAAACCACCACCGCATTGTTGGCTGCGTCAGTGATGGTTACGCCATATCCCAGAAACACAACCACGTTGCCGCTGTTAATAAGGCGATACTGGTTTCCACCAAGCGTGCTGCTTACAGCCTGCACGGCAGACGGCGCCGTAGTAGCGGCGGTAAACGTCACCGTGTTACCCATCTTGGTGAAAGCCTGAACGCCCATCTTATCGGCCCTTCTTGTCCAGCACGGACCATGCAACGCCGGCCAGCGTAGTGGCAGCACCCACCGCGGTGTTCAGCGTGTCAGCATCCACATAACCCTTAGCAACAAAAAATCCGCCCAACACGGTCAGCACATGCCGGATGATGCCAAGCCACATATCGTTGTTCATGTCAGCCTCCTATTTGTCTGCCTTGCGGTCTAGCTTGTCGAATATCTGCTTTACCATATTCTTAATCTCAATGATGTCCTGTCGGTAGTCATCTTTGGCAACGTAGTTGACGTGCAACTCGCGCTCCAACTCCTTGAGGTCGTCTCGCAGTTCCCGAACGGCATCCCAGACCACTTTCACAAACCAGCCAATTCCGGCCCCTGATGCCGCCACGGCTATGTTGTAAATGTTCTGGTCCATTCTAGGCAGCCGGCGCTATAACAAGCTGGCCCTCGCTGACTAGCACCATCATGTTGGAGTAGTCAGTGTTGGCTGGGTCGATGGGGACATACGAAAGAACGCCATCAATATAAACCTTAATTGATTGCGCGGCTGGCGTTGACCAAACGTATTGAGCGTCGGTGTACATAATTATAACTCCGCGCTTGCAGTAAACGTTGCGTTTTGTGGAGAGGCGTCTATTGCGTTTTGATAAAAAAACGTCAGACCTGTTGTGCCAGTAAATGTTGCTAACGATCTACTATTTGTAACGGTGGCTGATGCTCGTTTTGTTACTTTATAAAACACCATTACATTGTAATACACTTGTCCAGACGAAATCCAATCGCCTATTTCATAATACCGCTGGCACAGCATCAACGTCTCGCCAATCGGCAGCCGCTCAAATGGCGTGCTGGAACTGCCCGCTTCAAGCTGCACATTGCCAATGGTCCAAGTGCCGGAAGTTTGCGCTCCCACCGTCAACACAATCTCAATGCCGGTTGTGGCCGCGCTTGGGATGCTGATAGAGGCCGTGTAATTGGTGATAGTGCTGGTCACGGTAAACGTGCCAGTGGCAATTGACGTGCGCGTGGGGCTTGCCAGCGTTCCAAAAGAATCGGCGGTGGTGGCGTAGTAGGCCGTCCATGTCACCGTGGTCAGCAGCGAGTTAGCCAGATCAACGCTGAAATATGCGGTGCCGTTGTTTAGGTCGTAGCTGTTTGCAGCCTCAATCCGTTGCCCAAAACCGATAGCCGTAACGCTCGCAGCGCCGGTAAACTGATAGCGGTATTGGTTGATGCTAGACCCAGCAACGCGCGCACCAGTCACGTTAGCGCCAGTGCAATACCCATAAAAACGATCCACGCTGTAAGCCAAGGCCGCAGCAGCCGTAAACGTCTGAGACGCGCCTGCATTGCGCTGGTCAATAGCCATGCCGCCGTTGATGATGCGGTTGCGCCGGTAGCCATTTGTGGGTGCCGTCACAGTGCCGGTCAGGGTTACGTTGGCAATGCTGCCGCCAGTGATCGACACGTTAGCCAGGCTGTTGGTGCCGTTGCCAATGCCGTTGACGCCATTCACCACAGTCGTAAAGTTGTTATCCAACTGCGACAAGGGAATGGCGCTGGTAGCGCCGGCAAACGTGTTGGGGATTGTGATTGGCAGTGCCATTAGAACCTAGCCCTCATTTCGTATTCGAGTTCCAGCGTGTTCAACGTGTAAATGCCAGTATCAGACGTTAACGTCAAACCCAAATATTTTCCGTACTGCTGAGCATCGCCCTTATAAAGTTGATACCCGTTGTTGAACCAACTGATAACGGTAGAGCTGTTGTTTGTCCACGTTATCGTGGTTCCAGCGTTGTTAACCCAACTTGCAAACGACGCAAGCGTGGTGCCTGGATTGGCCGCGGTAGAACTGCGCGTCTCACTGTCGATGGACACCGTGACGTTGCCAAGCACCGAGGACGTGGTTTCCACGCCAAACTTCAACGCCTGCTTATCCCTGATAGGGTCCGTCAAAGGCCACAGCGCGCTGCGGATGATTACGTTAGCGCCCACCGTGCTGCTGGTGTACAGCTTGAACAGGCCGCCAGTGGTGGCGCCGTACAAGTTGATGACGCCGCTCACCGGCACGCTAGTCACATAATTGAGCGCGCCCTGCGACGTGAAGAACCACCGCTTATCAAAAAACACAGCCTGGATTTGCCGCGGGCTGGTCAGCGGATCGTTGTATGTAAAAGACCAAGCGGCACACAGAATGTTGTTCAGCAACACCTGACCGCCGCTTACTGGCTGAGTAAAATCAATTAATGGAAAGATGCCGTCTAACTGCGTGCTAAGTTTACTTGTGGTTGAACCAACCAACGCATAAACGCCGTAATCATTCATAAACAACACTGACCGGAAATACGGATAGATAGTCATGTTGCGCTTAGTGCCAACCGAGGCGCTGGCATTGGTGTTGGTGAAGATCGTAGTGCCGTTTGTTTGTACACGAACGTCCGAGAAGACGTTGATGCTGTCATCGCCAAACACGTACAGGAAGTTGTTGGCCGGCAGCAGCGCCGTGATGTTATTGTGTAACGTCTCGTCCGTCAGCAGAATGTTGCCGGCACTCACGCTCACAAAGTCGTTATACTTGCCCGCTGCCGAATAGAAGACAGTTCGCCCCTGCGCCACCCAGACCCGCCCCGAAAACGTAGAGACATCCACGCTCTGGTCCGTACTAGCCACACCCTGCGCAATAGCCGCTCCTGTGCTGAACGAGACTGACGGCGCAGAGGTGTACCCCGTGCCGTTGTTGGTCATGATAATAGCAATCACAGCGCCGCCAGAGACAATTGCCGTGCCTGCAGCGCCCGCACCACCGCCGCCGCTAAAAGTGACGCCCGGCGCGCTAGAATAGCCTGTACCGCCGCTCAGGACGGTCGCAGCAGCCGTTCCTTTGGCAAAGCTGAGGGTACTGACCACCGCCGCCGCGCTAGAGCCTCCACCGCCCGTAAACGTGATGCTGGGAGGTGACGTGTAACCCGATCCCGTCTCGGTAAACAGAAGCCCGCTTATTGAATTACCCGTTACCAGCGCCGTGGCAACAGCCTGAACACCGCCTGTCTCGTTGGGCGCTCCAATCGCTACAGAAGGCGCAGAGGTGTAGCCCGTGCCGGCGTTGGTAATGCCGTAGGCCGAGATAGAGCCGATAGACACCACATTGGTGGCATCCCAAGTAAACAGCCCCTTGTCGGTATCAATGATGAGAATGCGCTCGTTCTTCCACTGCGCAATTCTAACACCAGACGCCGAAAACTTGCCAGCAGCAGCCAACACACCGCCCGCGCCCGTATCAACGCGGAAGTAATCAGCCCCGCCATTGGCAAAAAAGCCAACCACATAATCCACATTCTTGATACTGCAACTGTACATCGCCGTAGGCGTACCGTTCCACGCATACAAACTAGCGGATTGCACGCCCAGCGTCTTAATGTTGCCAAAGCCAATCGGCTGCGCATTCTCTAGCCAAGCAAACTCATCATTATCAATGGCCGTGCGGTTAGCCTGGGTATTTACACCCTTGAAGTTCTTGACGACCTGATAGGATTTTCTCTGCTCTGCCGCGGGCATATCAGTACGGCGTGCTGTAAGGATCAGGCATCCTGCGCGTGAACGAAGTGTTAATCACGGACATTGCCTTAGCCTTGTACTGGTTCAAGAATATCTCAGCCTCACCATAAGACTGCTCCTTAAACTTGGCCGTGTGGCAAGCGTAGTAGGCCACAGGGTCAGTCCATGGGCTGATGATGGCATCCACGTCAGAAGTGTTCACCAAAGCCGTGGGCAGGATAATGGTGTCCAGTTCCATCGCGTAAACCTGGTCAGGCACGGGCGCTAGGTAAAATGCCTGCTGCCCATACACCGTAAACGCAATGGGTCGCCCATAGTAGTTCTGCCAAAACCGCAACTCGGCGTTAAACTGGGTCCAAGGCAGGTAGCGCAACGGTATGCGCGTGTTGCCCCAGTACAAATTGATGTTCAGGATGTCCATCGTCTGAATGCCGCTTGGAAGCGCGCTAAACTGATAGACTTCTTGGTTTGTGACCGTGTTGACGGTCTGAATGGTGCGCAGACAACCCGTATCACGCACCAGCCGCTCGCGGGCGGCATTGATGTAGTCGGTTAGCTCAGAGTCAGACCAAAAGTTCGCGTTTGCGTCATGCAAAAGCCGCCTGCACTGCGTAATGTAAGTCTGAAGGGTAGCCATTGACTCTCCAACTCATGATACGAGTGCAATAACCTTGGTACGCTCCTGTTTTGGCTCCTCATCGGAAATAACAAACCGATTTAGCCGCTCCAAGCCTTTTGCAACGTCATTTGACGTTACAGCCCAGCCTAGCCTGGCAAGCACGGGTACGCGATTATCCATTCCGTACCCAAAGACGTGCCGCGCAACCTCCAAAGGCACCATAACGGCCTTTCCGGGCGGGAACGTGTAATTGTCCCCATGCCACATATCCTCAAAAGGCTCTTTCGTGCCGTTAGTAACCCACACGTCACTCATAGGCTTACAACATCACCATAAACGGAAATGTTGACCGCCGAGTTAGCCACAGCCGTACCCACCTTAACAAACAGCACAGGCGCTGCGTAAGCCGTGGTAGCCGCTGCGGCAATAAGCGTCAGGTCTTGCCAAGTGTTAGCCGCGGTCACGTTGCCGATGGTCTGGCCGGCAGCGGTGGTGACGGCGTTAGACGTGTTGCCATCGCTGGTGGTCAGGATCGTCACGTTAGCGGTGGCAATATTCGGCACCGAACCACCCGCCGTGTTAGACGGGTTGGTGATGGTGATGCGGCGGATGATGTACGAGCCGTTACCAAAGGCGCCGCCAATACCGCCGCTCAGAACAGGCAGGCTAACCACAGCGTTGCCCGTGCTGGCAAGCGATTGACCGGAAACAAACGCAATCCGGTAAGACCCAAACGAGTCCTGGTAGTCATTACCAACGTATTGTGGGGACGCCATGGGTTGCCTCCTTTACCAAGCCGTGCCGGAACCGCTAGACACGTTGCCTCCACCGTTCACGGTCAGCAGCGTCACGGTCTGCGTACCCGCAACAGCGTTGGCGCGCACGTTGAAGCCGTCCGAAATCAGCACACCGCCCACGTTGTTAGCCAACAGCGTGGACCAGCTATTCGCCGAACCCGTGTAGTTGTTGACTTCCACCGTGACGTTGGCCGCGGGCAGCATCAGGTAAGTGCCAGCCGGGATGAACTGCGAGTTCAACATGGCGGTGGAGTTACCCGCGCCCACGTTGGCAACACTCACAGGCTGCAAATACGCGCCCGGCGTGTTGGCCGAGGCGTTTGCAATGATGATCTTGTTTAGACCGAGAGCCATTGTTCTGCCTCCTTAGATCGTAAGAGCGTTATAGCCAGTAACCTTGGTCATGGCGCGAGGCTTGGTATTCACCAACTCCGCAATCATGAGCACGGCACCGACATAACCAATCTGCCAGTTAGGCAGGGTGGACTCAAAGCCCGTGAACACAAACGAACCCTGGTCGTGGATATACAGCGACAGGTAGTTGGTGTTCAGGAAGTACATGGTGCCTTCGGGGCAGTACGGATCGGGATAGATCGGCACACCGGCAACCATGAGCGCACGGAACGCGGCCTGCGGGCCATTGGCATCGCCATCAAAGCCGGAACCCGGCGTGATAACGTACTGCTCCTGACCAACGTAGTCCTGCGCCAGCAGGGTCCAAGTACCAAAGCCGCACACGCCAAAGGTCGGCACTTCCGCACCGTTCTTGACCGTACCGCTGATGTATTGAAGGACGTTCTGACGGGTCGGGTTGACCGAACCAGCGGCGTACACCTTGGAGCGCCACCAAGTATTAACCGAGGTGGAGCGGGCAATGTTGCCGTAGGTGCCGAGCGTGGTGCCGTCATCCACGGCGCCAGGCAGACCAATGAACTGCTGGGTGTTCGTGGTGTTGTTGTATAGCGCCGTCGCCATCGCATCCATCATGACATTGGTCGCGTCATTCATGCGGGCTTCAATCAGCGGGATAACCGCGTGATCCTGCTGCACAGCGCCTTCCATACCCAGGAACGGCACCGGAGCAATCATCAGCTTCAAGTTGAACTCGGCGTTATAGGCGCCTTGCTGAACCGCGGGCTGAGTGAACGAACCAGAGTAATCCGACCACTGAGCATTGATAAACTGGCTGCCCTGCACCGGCACGGTCACAGACGAAACACCGCCCGTGGCCTGCTGGCTGTTTGCAATCAGCGCCGCCATCAGCGGGGTGCTGTTGTAAATCTGGACAACCAGTTTTGGAATAAACGCCCTACGAGTAAGGTAGGTCAGTTCTGTGTACTGCGTGCTCCCCGATGCGGGGAGAATACCACCACCAATTGGCATGACTTTCTCCTAACTATTGTTGATACCGCATCAGAGACCGATGGGACGGCGCGGATTGCGCATTTCCGCAAGAGCCTTGAACGCCTCGTCACGCGCTGCACGTTGCGGATTCTTCCAATACGCTTGGAGAGTATCGCGCGCTTTGCCGTCCAGCACATTCATGTTGAAGGACGAAGCCGTAGGCGCCGCCGCTTCTTTCATCCAGCGGTGGTAATCCGCCGCCGTTTCGTGGTTGGTAATGCCCTTCTCAAGCATCACCTTCTCCACTTCCTGGATTTCATCCTCGCTGCGAATCTTGCCCTGCTTCATCAGCGACTGCCGACGACGGTCAAGTTCAGCAAGCGCGTCCTTCTCTTGCAGCTTGGCTTCCAGCATTTGAATGCGAGCCTCAGAAGCCGAGGTGGAACGCGCCACCGACTCCTCAATCTCCAATTCAGGGATGTTCAAGCCAGGCTGAGCCTTCTTGGTCAGACGCAGGAAATCCTTGCGAGTGTCCGGGTTCTCAGCCAGCGTGCGCGCCAAACGAGCCAGTTCATCGCGCGTTTCAAAGCTCAAGTCTTCAAGAGATGCCATAACTAGATAACCTTTTTACCGTCGCCGGGTGGCTTGATCGCCATGCGGTTCTTGGAACCCGTAGCGGTTGCGTTCTTCAGGCCACCAAACTCCGCATAACGCGGGGTGTTGATGACTTGACCGTTCTGCTGGTTGTTGTCGGTCGGGCGGCGGGGATTAGAGGCCCCGCGTGGCTTAAAAAGGTCCATCTCAAACTCCTATCGGGGCATACCCGGAGGCGGACCACCCGCGCCCGGCATTGGGGGAGCACCAGGCGGCATACCGCCCGGCATCGGCATTCCGCCAGGCGGCGGCATCGGAGGACCACCCGGAGGCGGCGGCGGCATACCCGGGGGCCCGCCCGCACCAGCCATACCCGGAATTGCAGGCATACCGGCCATAGCCTTCATTTCAGGCGTTGCACCACCGGCCTGCGGTAGGTTCTGCAACAACTGGAGAATCTCGGCGTTCTGTAGCTCGCCAACCTTCTGCCGGCGCGGACCCATGGCGCCCGTGAGCGAGCGCAGCGCTGCCACTAGCTTCTGGCCTTCGCCAGTCTCGCTTCCAATTGCCGGAAGGGACTGCTCAATCAAATCCATCGCCATGCCCACGTTAATCAACGCGGCTTCGCGTGAACCCATCTTAGGTTCTGGCGTGCTCATAGGTGACGCCATCGGCGGGGCAGACGTAGCCCCTTCACCCGGATCGGGCGCATTTAGTTCCGGTGCTTCTTGCGGGCGCTGGTTTCGCAGCAGCCTCATAACGCTTTCGGACACTTGATGCTCCAAAATAACAATTGCGGCGTAACACCAGCAGAAAGCAAAAGTCAAGCGGGACTATTTTTATCTTCCGGTCCCGCACGGAAGTCGCGGATTAACGGCTGCTCAAGGCAGCGCGTTAGTTACCGGCGAGCCTTACGACCCTTGCGACGCATGGGAGACCTCCTTTCATTGCTAGAGTTGAACAACCGGCATTAGCGGCCCTTGCGGCTACCGCGCTTGACGGACTTGTACATGGTATCACCTCCTTTCCGAACGCGCATTAGCGCGTGGGGCTGCCCTGTTACCTAGGGTGCGTATGGAGGATACCTTGTATTCAATGGAAGGCGAAGGATTACCGCGCGCAACATCTTTGGCTTGCGCTCTGGGCTGGTCGGATTTGATCTTAAAATCCTGTGCCATCACTTACCCTGCTTGCCTGGCGGCTTTCCCTCGGGAGGTGGGTTAGCCTTCTGTTGAGCGGCCTGCTTCTTCAACTTGTCCTTCAACAATTGCTTCATAGGCGGGTCAAGCAAATCAATCAAGGACTCTTTGTCAATCGCCCCCGCCTTGAACAAGTTGAACGACAACTGCCGCATATCCTCCATAAAAATCGGGCTGTTGGAGTGGGCGTCAACCTTCACCATAAAGTCCTTGGTGAATTGCTCAGCGATAAACTTATTGCCATGCACATCAGGGAAGTGCGTGCGGTCATATTGCTGCATCAACTTGAGATACAGCGTCGCCATCTTTTCCAGCGCGTCTTCAATCACCAGCGCCCGCTTCTTGATGCGCGACGATCCCAGCCGCGCCAACTGAGAGGCATGCCCCTGTGACCTAACCCCAGACTCACCGCGGCCAGACAACACTGAGGAAATGCCCGACGCCTCACTGAACATGGCATCAATCGCGTCAATCTCTCGGAACAAATCAGCCGGCATTTCAGGCGCCAGCCGCTCCACCTTGCCCTGCGCCATGTCGTTGGACAGCAGGCCGCCAGCACGGTTTAGCGCAAAGTTCTTCTCGTCCAGAATGCCGGTAAAGCCCATCAGCGCCGTCGGCGGGTTCACCTGCTTGCTCAACAGGTCCAGAATCTCAGTCATGCGTTTGTTGCGCATCTGCTGAAGGAAGATCAGCTTCTGCACCTCAGATTGACCCCAGTAGTAGTCATACTGCGGGTTGGGCGTGATCTGGATAAACGGCAGTTCGCCCTTCATGAAAAGCTGCTCGCCGGGGCGGTCGTAGATAATCACGTCAGGCTCGGCAATCGTGACCACCTGATAGTCGTCAATCTCATCGTTCCAAAGATACAACTCCCGCATTTCAACCGTATCCTCGGCCACCTGAGCCTTCATGCGGTTGTAGCCGTACAAATCCAGGTTGACCGTACCGTAGATGGTTGGGTTGGTCTGGCTCATCACGATGCGGTCAAGGCCCTCAGGCACATGGCTCACTTGATGCTGCGCCGCGCTAATGCGGTCCATGATCGACTTGCGCTTGGGATGCCCGTACAGACGCCGCGCCAAGTCAGACTTGGTGACGTAGTAGGTTTGGACCATTGCCTCTTGGCGGTCGGTGTATGGCGTATCCTCGCGCAGAACGCCGACGCTGCCAGGCTCCACCATGTAGGGATGGATCGACCCATTGCGCACAACAAGCTTGATGAAGGTGGAGGCATAACAAAGCGCCCACGTCATCGCCATGGCAAACACTTGGTCGCCGTTGGAATCCTGCCACTTGTCGTTCAGCGCCGCAGTCAGCACCGGCACCTTGGTGTGCTCGTTCTCTGGCACCGACGCGCCGAGGTTAATGCTGAAGCGCGTGGTGTCCGCGCTAAACAAGAACGCCGTCACTTGGTCAATGTGCGGGTAAATCTTGTTGTAGTGCGCCGGGCTTTCCTCCGGGCCAGCACCAAACAAATACCAAGAGCGCAGGCTGCTGTAATCGGCCTTACGCTCCTCCCGAGACACCATGCACTTCTGGATCAAATCGAGATACAGAGTTTCGCGCTCAATTGGGTCCTTGGGAATTATCACGGCTTAATCCCTCTTGATGGCAAGATTCTCATGGTCTCCTACATAACTTGCCGTCCGCGGTCCACGCAATTCACCAGCGTCCCTTGGATTGAAGCCCACGCTCTCGCCGCGCACCGACTTGATAGCGCCGCCCATAACCGACTGCATACTGTGCCCCGCACCGCCGCCCCAGATCACGCCAGAGCCGCGCGGAGGCTCGGGGGGTTGCTCCACTACCGGCGCGTTGTTGCGGGTCAGGTAGCCGTCCTGATGCTCGCCCTCGCGGGTGCTCTTAAGGTTGGTCATGCCAAACTCCTGCGCCAAGCCTTTCAGATTGGCATCGTTGCGCTTGGTTTTGTCAGACAGGTACGCCGGCGCTTTCAGGAAAGCCACCTTGATGCCGTCCAAGCAACCATGCCTGCAGACAGCCTCCCATGACTCAAAGAACCCGTGCTTGGGGCACTTGTAGTGGCGCTTGATCAAGTTGAAACCCTCCGCTTTGCGTTAAATTCTTTCATGTATTCGCGTGCGCAAGTCAAACACGACCGTGAGGGCCAACGCCTCTCTGGTCTTTTGTTCAATCTTGTGTTTTCAGGCGTAAATTCGTGGCCTTTATGGCAATGAGTTTTGTACACGGACGGGCGAGGCTTGCGCCCCTTTTTCTGCGCATCGGCGTTATTATCTGCCCTTGTCCCCCAAAATAAATGGCTTGGGTTTACGCAAGAGCGCACATCGCAATGGTGGCAAGCGCACAAATTAGATTGCGGTGGAAGCACGTTTTTTTCCAGCGCTACACGGTGCGCTAGTTTTTGGCCGTACATACCGTAGCCGTAGGTGTTTATGCGTCCGTGCCACAACCAACAGCCGTTAGGTATCTTAACGTACATTTCGTCAAACGGTTTCAACTTTGCGTTCATTTCAACTGTTCCTTCAACGTGGGCGCCATGTAGTTCGCCCGGTTTTTCAATCCCACATTCAGACGGATTTGCCCGTCCACAACTTGCAGCCCAACGCTTGGCCGCATGTCCAACTTAGGCTCCCGCCTATACCTAATGGCCTTCGTGCGGTTGGGGCGCTGATACACCTCGATCATGCCCGCCTCCCACTCATGCGCAAACTTGCTCAACGCAGACTGCACCCAATCCTGCATGGGACGGTTGCGGCGCTTCACCACTTCCTCAAACGTCTTCTGGCTTACGCCGGTAAACTCCACCAGCAGCGGCATACTGATCCCGCGCTCAGTGTCAGCCCAAAACCGGCCAAACCAATCTAGCAACTCCCTCTTTGGCCTGATCGCAAACATCACATACCCAACCCAATGTTCTTGAGGTACTTGCTCACCACCGTGCGCTCCCGGCCACGCTCCTCGGCATCCAACTCATCCAGCGCACGGTTGCGCAGCTTGGTCAGACCCATGGCTATCAACCGCGGCTGCAACTGCTCAGCATACGCCGCAGCGGCCAACGCACTGGCAATCACACGGTCATCCTTGCCGCGCCCAGACGCCGCAATCGTGCCGTCCTGCCGCGTAACCGTCTTCATCTCATCCAAGGTGTCCATTGACCGCACGATCATCATCCCGCGCTCGAAGTAATCCTTAAAGTAATTAAGCATCCGCTCTTTGCTTGCAGATGTAGTCACCCAACCAATACTGTTAGACAAACCGCCCAGTGTATCGTTTTTGCGCCAGATGTAATTCTGCATGTGGCCCAACACGTTCATCAAACTAGTGCCGTCCTTGCCGCCCATAGCAACCGCCTGACGTTTTAGATTCCGCAACTCATTGATGACGGCCTGGCCGGGACCATTCACTTCCAGATTGAGAATGCTGTTCTTGTAAGCACCACCCAAATGGCTAATCACCCACGCAAACTGGTAGGTGTTCAACTCACTGGTGGCAAATTCCGCCACTTGCTCCAAGCCATCCGAATAGCAACGAAACACTTGTATGCAAAAGCGGTCAGCCCAATCACTGCTGCCATAAGCAGGATCGGCACCAATAACATAATAGCCATTGTCAACAGGCTCCTCCCAGATGCTCAGCGTTGCCAGACGCTCCTGAGACTTCATCACCTCAGTGTCCTGAAACAACTGCCCCATCACATAGCGATAGTAATCCGGCTTGATGGCCTTCGCAGCCTTAGCGGCATCCGTGCAGCGCGAGGTGCTAAAGAACGAGGTGCCCGACATGATGAACGCATAGTCCTCAGTCGGCGGAAACTCCTGATACATCAGCGCATCGTCCTTGATGCCCTCAGCCAGCTTCCACCGCCACCATGCCATCTGCCGGCTGTTGATCTCAAACTGATACAGCTTCTTGATGTCCCTGACCCACTCCTTCTCTTCCGGGGTCAATCGTCCATCCCAATATGTTTTATATACCGCCGTCTCTGGGTTTGCGGTGTAAAACTCGTTTCGCCACCAGCCGCAAAAAATGGCCCTCTGCGTGCGAGCCTTTTTGGCCGTGACATACATATCATGGAACAGGTTGAAGCCGCGCGCTGTGCTCTCAAACATGTACAGCCGGTCCGGGTTGGTCTCAGCCAACGAAGCAAGCAAGGACGCCAAACCCTCTTCATCGCCCCATGAACTCGTCTCCGTGCCATGCAAATAGGTGATAGCCTTACCGCGCCCCAGACTGCCCTTAGCTCGCAAACCAGCCACCTGGTAAAACAACCGGCTGCGGTTCTTCAGCACCAACTGGTTGCGGTTATGCCCCTCCATCGGGATTTTGAACTGCCGCGGCAAATGCTCAAAATACATGCCCAAGGTGGACCGAAACATCTCCCGGTTTTCCTCAGTGTCCGTCACCAGCGTGGCGCCCAAACCCGGATGCGTGAACACCCAATACAAATCCAGCGCCAGGCTGATCGTCGTCACGCCAAGCTGCCGGCCCTTGAGGATGGTAAAAAAGTGAATGTCCTCCTCCAGCCCACGCGCAATCTCGTTCATCACATACGTCTGCGTGCCCAACAGCTTGTCCAGCCGCTGCAAGCCTCGCTCCTTCGTCTCGATTTGCAACTGAGAGCAAAACTGATAGAACTTTTGGAGGTCAAACTTCACTACGTTAGCCCCTAAACTTTATGCCAATACATAACGCCCCTTGAGGCACTTAACAACCACCCCAGACTTCCTCAACTTGCTCATCTCGATAATCACCACACTACGCCAGGTGCTCGGCAAATCATCACCCCACAACAACTCCGCAATCTCAGCCGCACTCACTCCACCCTCAACACCCAACATCCCACCAATCATCCGACCACGCTCACCACCCTGCAAACGCCTACGCCTCAAAACCCTCACATCACCCTCAGCCCTAGCACGCCTCAATACACGCATCACACCACTAACGCTTACATTGTGCCGGTTGCAGATGACGCGCACTAGTGAACCAGACGCATACATGTCCAGCACCTTGTTCATCACCACAGTATCCATCACTCTCTCCTCAAACGAGTATGTTCTTCAGCATGGCAGGGCCGACATAGCCAAACCACTTCTAGCGGCTTCATGTAATCCTCATGGTGCCCCTCAGATTTGGCGCTGCCGCACCGCACACAAGGCTGCTGAACCACCTTGCCCCTTTTCCTGGCCGTGCGCCAAATCTCGCGGCAATGGCGCCGTAAAGCCTTCTCCTCAGGCGTCAAAACCTCAACCCGCTCGCGCCCCTCTTTAGCCAGCAAGTTGTTATACTTCCTACAACGCTTGGCTTTCTGAGCCTCAGGGTTAGCCTTCAACCATTCCGCCTTTCGCTTGGTGTAGTAGCCAGGATGAGCCGCGTTCCAAGCCCTCCGGTAAGCCGCTTTGTCTGCCGTTTTCTTCTTCCAACCCTCAGGCCGGTCAACATTTTTGGCGGCTCTGCGAGACTTGGCATAAGCCTGCAAGCAACCCTTACAACGCCTAGGATTGCTTGGGTAAAACGCATCCTCAGGCAACTCACGCTCGCAACTAGAACAAGCCAGCATATCAAACTCCAAAATGTTTTGTTGGTTATAGCGCAAGAACCCCAGCAAAAACAACGCCCAGTTCCACTGAAAAAATTATGGGGGAACAAGGAAAGGGGCACGCTCTCTAGCCCCCACGCGGCCCACGCGCGGCCACGGGTGCGCGCTGGCGCGGGCGTGCGGGTGCTGTCTAGCTGTATAGGTCAGAGTCCCTTACCCAAACAGGCGCTAGGAATGCCGTACAGCCTGGTCTAGCCTATCTCCGCGGGTACCCTAGCGCCCCATGTGCTAGAGGGCCCTGTAGCCCTCTCAGAATCGCGTGTGCGCGGTATGTGGGGTTGCCGTTGACTCCCAGATTGCCATTGCGTGGTCTGTAGTACGACATATGACATAGGTGCTGACCTAACTGCCAGGCGTGGTGGTGATGTGGTGGGCGATGGGGACGTGAGCTTGATGGGGACGTGGTGACGTGGGGACGCTGGGGACGCCGGAGACGATATGACGATATAGACGTAATAAGGAACGCGCGCGCGCGTGAAGCAAGATGCGTGCCATGTTGGCTATCTCAAACATTAAGAATGTTTCATAAAATAGGTGATAGACAGCGACGTGTGCGACGTATACCTGCGCTGTAGGCAATCAAGCCGGAAGGGGAAAGACAATGCGGCAGGAATGGCATTGGGTATATCGCAGCTTTCGCGCTGGCCGCATGGTGTCGCAAAGCAAACCATTCGCTACTGAGGCGGAAGCTCGGGCTGCTGCCAAGCGTTATGTGTCACGCTATCGGAAGGAAGGGGGCTTTGCTGAAGTCTGGGGTGGGCGACTGATAGGCTCTAACTTCAGCAATAAGACGCTTTGCGAGATGTTCGGCCATAGGGAAGCTTTGGAGGCTTACTACAAGGCTATGGGGGTTTAACCCCCCGCCACCCGAACCGCTTCACGAGGCGGCTCTGGCGGCGAATTGCCGACAACGAAAGGGAAAGACAATGACACTGCGCACCATCATATCCAGCCCTCGGCAGGACGCCATCGAGCCGTTCAAGCTGGCATTCTCGTTTTGCTTTGAGGATGAGCCGCAATATGCGGTGACAGAACGCCGCGGTAAGATTGCGCACATGCTGAAATGCTATCGCAAACACCCGGAGCGCTATCAGGTTATCAAGGCTGGCACGCATTGCTATCGGATCGTGTGCGGCCGGGCTGTTGCGCGCATTGAGGCCATGGCCTGACAATCCGGCAAGATGGCGCCATGCTCCGGTGTGGCGTGCATCTTTCCCGATTGCCATAGTGGCACTCGACAACGAAAGGGATAGAACAATGACACTCTACGCAACCGATGGACTTTGCCACAACGCCGAACCTGGCACCTATGGGCACGAGTGCAGCAAGCCTGCCGTGTGGATTGGCACAAAGCCTAGTGGCTTTCAGAGTGGCTATTGCGCCAAGTGCAAAGTGCAAGGCTATGAAGCGCGCGGTGTGGTGCAGTGGCGCAAACTCGAAGCGAAGGGGGCCTGACAATGACCATTCTCAAAACCCTGATTGAAGGCCTGGCATTCCTTGTCACGCTTGGCGGCGCCATTGTGCTGGTGGTGGTGCTATGAACCGCAAAGCATTAACCGATTGCTTAGATGCTGCAGAGGCTCGCGCGGCGGGCTTTAGCACCATCGAATGGCTGCGCTCGCGCTCGCACGCTTGGCATTTGGAGCGCATCAAGCGAGAGGCTATCCTGTATGGGCAGGCGTGGGGGTTGGAGTGATACTGCCCGCGCGTAAACTCATTGCAACCGCGGCCTCGCTGGCAATGCTGTCATGCGGGGCCGCTATTTATTTATGGTGGAACCATGATCGACGAGAAACTCCTCACCGGCCTAGGTTGGACTGCACCAGCCATGTGGGCGCCCCTGCTGGAAGAGCATATGGCGCGGGCCGGTATGACCGCGAAGCCTATCCGTGCGGCCATGGCGCTGGCGAATTTCGGGCATGAAACTAACGGCGGGCGGCGGCTAGTGGAAAGCCTAGACTACAGCCCGGATCGCCTCGCGGCGGTGTTCGGGCCTCGCGCCACCACGCGCGCGCTTGATGCCTGCCGGAGGCCTGGCCGTGCTGCCGATGAGCGCGCCATTGCTAACGAGGTATACGGTGGAGACTGGGGGCGGCGCAATCTCGGCAACAAGCTGCCGGGCGATGGCTGGGATTACAGGGGCCGGGGCCTAATCCAGCTTACGGGCCGCTGGTCATACGCGCGCGTTGCTGGCGTGCTCGGGCGGGAATTGACGGATGCTTGGGTGGATACCATTGGCACGCCTGGCGGGGCTACAGAAAGCGCTTGCCTGTGGTGGTCCCGCATGGGCCTGAATGACCTAGCTGACAAGGGCGACCTGCCCAAGCTGCGCAAGGCCGTGAATGGCGGCCAGGTCGGGCTTGATGACGTGAAAGCCCGCTATGACAAAGCCCGCGCGCTGCTTGTAGGCTAGTGTCTGCATTGCAGATGATGCGCACAATGCTCACAACGCGCGCAATGTTTACAGGATAAGCGCGCCATTTCCTGAGCGTTTGCAATAGCTTACGGGCCTGCGCTTGCCCGTTTCGCGCGCGCTCAACCCCCCTGCACCCCCCTATATATTAGCCCGTTAGGGCTGATTATGGGGGGGTTTATCAAGTGTCGTGAGTTGTAAAACTGGCGATTGTAAGCACGACGTAGGACGTGGTGACGTCTAGGACGTCTAGGACGTGATAACGTATATATAAGATATATAAGAGTGCAAGAACCGTGCCAGTCGTGGGCATGGAAAAAAAGGGGCCTCCCTGATTCCAGAAAAGCCCCCATGCAAGAACCGTGCCAAGTTTACGGGTTGGCCTCAAAAAAGGCTTTGGCAAACCCCGCGGGTGTAATGCTGCGAAGCGCGGCCCTTTCGGGGCTCGGGCTAAACTTAATGATTTTAGACCCCTCTGTTGCTTCCACTGGCCGCTTGGGGGGGGGCGTGAAGTGTCCCCAGAGCAGCGTGCGCTTCGTGTAGGGGTCGCCATATTCGGAAGGATCAAACGCCATGCGAGGCTCGCCCAGGTATCGCTTCAACCGCCCAATGGGGTTTTCAAGCACCCACCATTGCGGGCGATGCACTGCGATGATGCGCATACAGGCATCAACCACAGCCAGGCCTTCTAGAATGGCCGCGTCGCCCTTGCTTTCCCAGTATCGCGCGCCGCTGCTGGCGAAGTGGGTGCATGGCGGGGCTGCTAGAACCCCGCGCACTGGGAACGGCAGAGCCTCAAATAGCCGCACGTCGCCGCCCCGCTTAATATCCACCTGTATCACGTCATACCCGGCATCACGGTAAGGCTGAGACCATGACCCCGTATAATCGCACAGGCTCAAGATCGTCATCATCCTTTGCGCAGCTTCTCAAGCCGGATGCGCGCCGCCTCGGCATAGCTGCTGCCGCTGTCGATCACGCGCTGGTAGCCGGCCATTAGAGCCCCCAGCGATACCGGCGCTGCCCTATCCGCCCGCTCTGGCCTGGTGCGGTGCTCGCGCTCTGCTATGGCGGCTTTCATCCTGTCCACCATCTCGCGCGTCTTCGCGTCATTAATCGCCTTTTGTTCTGGAGATAGGTCAGTGAAACTTACCTTTTTGGGAGCCTCCGGTGGCTTGCGCCGCGCGATCCGCTCCATTGCCAGCACCTTGCTAAAGAGCCGGTTAGCCTCTGGCTGCACCACCGCCAGCACCTCGCTCGCGCTAGGCCAGAATTTAGACTTGGCTGCCAGGTCTATCAGCGCATCTTCCGTGAAAGCCTGTGCTGGCACTCGCGCGCATGCCTTGGATACCGCGGTGGCCCATACAGCCGATTCCCGCGCGCTGGGAGGGTTGCTGAACCCGGCGTGGATAGGTGCTATCCAAGACAGCACAAAGGCCCCTGTAGGCGGCTGTAGAGCGCCCCTAGCCTGCTTGGCGGCCCGCTCAGCCTCCGCAACCAAAGACGGCGCCAGCGCGGGCGGTGGGAAACCCCCGGAGACGCTATCAGCCTCGCGCCGCTGCTCATCTGCCACGGCTAGGCTGAGAGGCTGCGATAGCGTCGGCATACGCCTGACTACAATGTCACTCATTGTCCCATTGCTCCATCATCTCGCGCCATGACGCGGCCACGATCACAAGCCCGGCTATCAGCGCCCCGAGGCAGCCGGCAACAAAAACCCCCACGATGGTCCACATTAGAAAAGCTCCTCCGCGCTACCTTCAACGATCGGCTGCACGCGCCGCGCCAGGTCTTCTCTGTTGCCCACGGCCAAGTCTTTCGGCGCGAACAGACCGGACCAGCCATTCTCTATGCTCTGCCGAATGACAGCCGCGGGATCGGCGCCATTCTCCCAAAAGGATTCCAACCGCGCCGCGGACAATTTCTTGGCGTGCAGAGTCCAAGCCGCGCCGCTTTTGGCCTTGCGATACATGTCCCACTCAATCCAGGCATCCACGGGGATGCAGGACGGTATCTCAAGGGTTTCAACCGGCTTGGAAGCCTTCTGGACGGCCTTGCGGGGTTTGACCGCGCTGCCGAACAGTTCAGCCGATAGGCCCTCTTCAACGAGCCGCCTGCCCACATACGAACGGGTGTGCTCGGTGCGCTGGCATATCAGGTCGATCTGTTCCAAGACTTCGCTTGGCACGCGGATAGCTAGGGTTAAACTAGGCATTGTGTGCTCCTTATACGTTGTGCGCATCGTGCGCGTTGTATGCGTAGGGGGTTTTGCTGGGGCTTGCAATAGGGGGTTGCGCGGGCGATAACGGTGGCGGCAGCGATGTCATTGTGTTCCTTTCCCAAGCTATCCACTTAGCCCTGGCCTAACCGCTGGGGCTTTTTTTTGGCCTATCGCATTTTCCTGCTTGACCCGGTCAAAACCACACGTAAAGTGTGTGTCGCGCCATAACAGGAAAGGGACAGCGCAAATGGAAGAAGTATTTTTCGGCAAACACGCCGATTCGGACGATCTTTGGACCGTTTATCTGGATATTGATGACGAGTCTGCTCACATCCAGATTGTGATGGAGAATGCCGATCAGGAGTTGATCCGCGATGCCATCTATCTCCCAACCGTGATGCTGCCGGCTTTGGCTACCGCAATTCACAAGTATTTCGCGGGCAGCCGCAAGATTATCGAGGTGGTGATATGAGCGGCTTTAGTCCCGACGAGCGCCGCAGCGCCTGGTGGAGCACTGATAGCCGCCGCGCCGTGTCTGGCAAGGCATTTGAGGTGGTGGCCGAGAAGATTGGCCGCAGCGAGCGCCCCGATCTGAGCGAGGTTGAGGTGGTGCAGATGGGTCTCCGCATGGAAGCCACCATTGCAGCCTTTGCCAGCGAGGAATTGGGCCAACTGAAGGCGCTAGGCGATGCCGTGGCTACGCATCCGCGGCATTCGTGGCTAAAGAGCCATGGCGACTACATGGCGCAGGACAATTCGTTCCTGGTGGAGTGCAAGAACTACAACGCGCTGCACATCCACCAGTATTCTGAGCCTGGCGAGCCTGTGCGGGTGCCCAACGCGGATTGGGCGCAGTGCTGCCATGAAGCCGCGTGTTTCGGGGTCAGCACGGTCTATCTGTGCATCCTGTTTGGTGGACAGCGTTTCAGGACGTTCAGGCTGGATTTCTCAGAGGACGAGAAGGAAGGCCAGATAGCGCAGATGGCGAAGCTCTGGGCCATGGTGGAGGCTGGCACCCTGCCGGATCCTGAGACCGTCTCGCAGTGCAAAGCGGCCTACCCTGCCAGCACCGATGGGGTCGCCACAGCCTCACTAGAGCTTGAGCAGGCCGCCAAGCGCCTGGCAGGCATCAAGGCCAGCATCAAGGCGTTTGAGGCTGAGGAAGACCGCCTACAGACGGCCCTGCAACGTGCCATGGGCGATGCCGGCGAGATGCAGACGCTGGACGGGCGCACCTTGGCAACGTGGAAGAGCGCGAAGGCTTCCAAGCGGTTTTCCGCGGACCTGTTCAAAGCCGCATACCCCGACATCTACGAGAGTTTCGTAGTTGAGCAGCCCGGTTCACGCCGGTTTCTTTTGAAGGAGAAAGCAGAATGAATATGGATTGGAAGCAGTGGAGAGTGGCCGACACGGACATCCCGAAAAGGGTCAAGACCGTGCTGATGGCGCACGATCCGGCCATGGTCTGGGCAGACGTGCTCGGCATGAGCGAGAGAGAACTGCACAGCCTGCCGCAGATGGGCAAAACCAACCGGGAAAACCTGTTGTTCGTGCTGCGCTCTGGCGTTGCCGGCGAGTTGGTCAAGTGCAACCGCACGCTGGGGGAGGTTGTCGGCGATGAGTAACATTGTGCCAATGGCGGACATCCAAAAGATGGCGCAGGTGGCAGCCGACAGCAAAATGTTTGGCTTCAAAAACCAGGCTGAGGCCATGGCTATCATGCTGCTGTGCCAGGCTGAAGGCATGCACCCGGCGATTGCGATGCGCGACTACCACGTCATTAATGGCCGCCCCTCAATGAAGGCTGATGCCATGCTGGCGCGGTTCCAATTGGCCGGCGGTAAAGTTCACTGGCCGCGGATGGACGATGCCGAGGTTACTGGTGTGTTTTCGCACCCTGCCGGTGGCGAGGCCACGATCACATGGAATGATGAGACGATTAAGCGCGCGGAGTTGTCTCGCAATCCCATGCACCAAAAATACCCGCGGCAGATGAAGCGCGCGCGCTGCATATCGGAAGGTATTAGGGCCGTTTATCCCGCCTGTGTGGCTGGTGTGTATACGCCCGAGGAAGTGCAGGACTTCTCGCCGCCCAAGGGCGCCAAAGTGGTGGACGTGATGCCAGAGCCAGAGCCTGAGCCGGTGCCTGATTATGCCGTCCACCTCTACAAGCCTGATGGCACGATCTACGCCAGCTTTGAAACCGAGGCGGAAGCCTACCAGGCTTATTATAAGGTGGTGGACAGCATCGCGGCCAACGCTCGCATCCCCGAGGACGAGAAGCTGGAAAAGTTGCGCGCGTTCAAGCAGGCTAACGCTTTTTGGATGGAACCTGAAACTCAAGAGGAGCCTGCGGAATGAGCAGCACATATGCCGGCAAGCCCGGCAAGGGCGCCATCTTCTCCACGGAGAAGAAAAGCGAGAAAGGCCCTGACTACAAGGGCAACCTCGTGCTGGATCGGGACTACAAGGCCGGCGAACAGGTCAAACTGGCGGGATGGCAGAAAACCAGCCGCCTCGGGCCCATGGTCAGTCTCAGCATTGATAGCTGGAAGCCTGATCCTGATTGGAAGCCCGATCCCGAAAAGGCGAAAGAGCGGGAGAACACTTATCGGCCAGGCGGCAGTACCCGCTTTGACGATGATGTGCCGTTCTGATGGGCAAAGCGCAGCGAACCAAGGGCGCAACCTTTGAGCGGGACGTAGTGAACGCGCTGAAGGACGCCGGCATAGACGCTGCGCGCAACCTAGACCAGACGCGCGATGGCGGTGGAGACATCGACATCGGCGCGTACATGATCGAGTGCAAGCGCCGGGCCAGCATCGCCGTGTATGACTGGCTAGACCAATGCACACGCGCCGCCAGGCCGGGCCAAATCCCGCTGGTGGTGGCAAGGGGAGATAGACGCGAAGCCGTTGTCATCCTGCGCCTAGATGACTTCATACCAATGCTTGGAAAGGAAACAAAGAAATGAGCGAACCAGCAAAAGACGAAGCTGAATTGATGGAGCGGGTGGCAGAAGCCCTATACGATAATTACGATTTGGACCTACCGATGTCCTTTACTCTCACCGCCATCCGCGCGGCAGGGTGGGCCGTGGTGCCCGTG
>Ga0209190_1000383_pt1 | contig 32478 bp, 49 predicted proteins | sample M_140205_XF_Meta_FD_187315 | JGI IMG/M metagenome (GOLD analysis project Ga0209190, IMG submission 187315) | Freshwater microbial communities from Lake Montjoie, Canada to study carbon cycling - M_140205_XF_MetaG (SPAdes) (version 2) | ecosystem: Environmental > Aquatic > Freshwater > Lake...
CAGCCGTTTGGGTTGTTGCAGTAGCCGCACCAAGAGCAGGGCTTGCTAGGCTGGTAATGTCAGTATTGGCACCCTTCAAGGCAAATGTAGTGTCTGCCGCTTGCAAAGCCGCAATGTCAGTCGCCACACTATCCTGAACACTAGATATGTTGTCATAGGTGCCAATAGTGACACCAAGAGATGTGTTTAAAACAAACTTGTACGACAGGTTGCTGGTAAGCCAAATCTCACCCGAGACACGGCCAGCAGAATCCAAAACAATCGGATTGCTGTTGGCTGTACCACCATCAGAACTGGTGTAGGTAGTCTGTGAAGTGGTTGTACCAGCAGCATAGGTATATAGCAGGCCGCCAGACAATATGGCACCGTTATTGTCAAAGAATTGCCAGCCAGCACCGGCAAACGGGGAGAGATTGACGGCCATAGTAAAACCTTATGCGTAGTAGCTAATGTTCAGGGTTGCACCTGCAACTTGCTCTATAAACTGGATGTTGGTCAGATCGCCATCGTACTGCAAGGGAATGCCAACTGCCAAAGGCATACCAACGGAGGCCGTTGGAGCCACTTTATCATCACGCCACCGAACAGCTTGGCCTTCGGCAACGATCAGAGCAAACACCGGCTTGGCGTTTAGGCCGTTAAGGGTTCTTTGGGGAACCGTCAAGTTGGTGGCGCTGGACAGGCTGGTAATTTGCTGATAACCCATGCAGGTCGTTACAGCTTTCAGATTCATGGACATGATTAAAATCTCCGAGGTTGAGTGAATGAGCGCAGACGCATTGTAATTTCATTGCCGACAGTTGGTGAATCACCAAAATACCAACCCGAGTTGTTGCCCGCATTGATGTTGCCGTAATCGTAAAAGGCGTTCCAAGTAGCACCGCCGGTAGCAATAATATCCCTAATGGTCAAATAACTTACTGAATTAACGCCACTTGCATCGCTAATGTAAGATTGTGTGCCAGGGGTTATGCTTTGCAAATACTTTTGATTGGTTCCGCTAGTGGCAAACGATTCTACTATGAGTGTAGTTCCATCTGCAATTTGTATTGTGCCGTTGGTTAAAGTTACCGCGCCATTAACGATAAGATTATTGTAAATTTGCCATGCTCCACCAACGCCATCAAAAATTACTGGATTATTAATTGCATTGCTAGAACTAATGTAATTAGTGCTAGATGTTGATTTGAAAGTCCATGCGTTTGTGCCACCTGTAATTGTGGCAAAACCATTGTTGCTAAAAAACCCGTATATTTGAGGCGCTACATTTGCGCCTATGTTTCCAGAAAATGAACCAGAAAATTGGATATTGTTAAAAACCCTATTTGCCGTTCCAAAATTTATGGTATCAGCACCTGCCGAAATATTAAAATTTAAAGCATTGGCGGCTGTTCCATTTAGAGTTATTTGTCCTCCAGTAATAGTACGAGTATTTCCAACGGTTCCAACGCCAGTTACAAAAACATTTCTATCGCCAGCAACACTAAAGTTTGTTGAATCAGCCGCTGTGTAAATAGTATTGTTTCCTGATGCTGTTAGGTAAATTCCCCCACCAGTTCCAAAATCAAGAGTTCGTATATTTGCATTGCTGGTGCTAAAAATACCAGTGCTAAATGTAAATCCGTTTAAATTTAGTGTGCCGTTTGTTAGCGTAGTAGTGCGAGTAGCGCCAGAAGTAAGTGATCCAGTAATTCGCCATGTTCCACCAACACCATTAAAAGTTAAATTTTTATCTACGGTAACACTATTTGTTGTAATTGTTTTAGTGCCTGACGTAGCTGCAAATGTTAGTGTTGCTGCTGCTGCAACTGTCATCCCAGCATCCAACGTAAGGTTTCCGTAAATAGTAAAAGAAGTGGAAGTAAGCGAACCTGTAAACCCTGTAAAAGTTAAATCACGAACCGCACCACCACCAGTTGTGGTCAAATTTCCAGTACCGGCATTAACAGCAAATGAAATGCTATTTGTTTCAGTTACCGCTGTTGGCGTAATTGTTCTTGCCGTTGCGCTGCTATTGGTAAGAGTAATTAAAGGCGTACCAGCAACCGTCATGGTTGTAGCGCCAACAAACACCGTACCTGTACTATTTAGAAAAATTACACGGGTAGTAAAGTCAAGCGTACCCGTAAAGCCTGTGCAAGTCAGCGTTTGAATGGTCGGGCTGATGTCAAGCGTGGCTGTGCCAGAACCTGACGATGCATCAAATAATGCCGCATCAGAGGAACCTGGCACAGATGCACCGGACGCACCACCGGAAGCAGTAGACCAATTGGTTGTGCTATTCCAGTTACCCGTACCGCCAGTAACCCAGTATCTATTTGCCATGATTACTCCACAATCGGTTCGTCAACCACGGGCGGTGGGTTAATGATGTAGTCGTACCATTTGTCGTACCGCGCCTGCTTCATTGCTTCAATCTCAGCGTCAGTCAGGCCGTGATCGTCAGCCAAGAGCAACGTGTCCGAGAACTTGTACGAGTCATCAGGCTGGCTTAGAGTAAATTTAACTTCAATCATGCTAGGAATCTCAGCTTGTACAAGGTACGCAGGTAGATTTCAATAATATTGTCAATCAACTGCTGCAAAGATGTATCTGTTTTATCGCAGATTTCATACCGGCCAGCCTCAATCTGGGCAAGTGAATCTTGCAAGAATTCAATGATATTGGCTGTCTTTTGCGCTGAATGCAGGGTGATAGGGCCAATTAGACCGTAACGGCCTTGGTAGGCTTCTGCAAAGTCATCAGCCGCACCAATGATGCGGTCATAAAAGATGTTCAGAGCAACGTGCTTGGAGTAGCTGCGGGTATTGAGATGCACCGAGTGCGTCACATCCCGCGCTAAAAATAGCAATCCTACAAAATCAGCGGCTTTCATGTTGGCATTCCTTGAGGCATTGGTTGGCCTTGCATTGGCATTTCTTGCATTGGCTCTTCCTGCATTAGTTCACGGCTTGGCATTTGACCAATCAAATCACCAGTGTCCAAAGCCGCAGCAATTGTACCCATCACAATATCCTGAATCTGCTCGGGGTTCATTCCCGCTTGCACAGCAGAAATACGTTGCGTCTCAGCGGCATACGCCTTGACCTGAGAATCAAATTCCTTGACCTCAATCTCACGCATATCTAGCGACTTAGATACATTTTGCAGCATTTGGTGCATCTGCTCCATCTCAGCACCCATCGCCTGCATTTGTTGCTGGGCAGCAGCCAAAGCAGGATTGTCCTCGTTATCCGACATAAGTTTGGGGTCAATGGTCTTGGCAAAACGCTTGGACATTTCTTGAGCGCCAGGCCAGTCCATGTTCTTGACAAACAGGTCACCGGCGACAGACCACAATTGAGGATTGCCCTGCAACAGTTGTGCCATTGCCTCCAATGCCTCTTGACGTTTGGTCGCGTAGCCTGGGCCGGTGGTCGCCACAACATCGTATTTGCCGACACCAGGGTTGTAAATCTTCTCGATCACAATACCCTGCTCGTCCACGATCTTGTTAACTGGCTGCTGCTGGTCAGGGTTAATCTTGACCATTTTTGTCTCGCCGTCCTCACCAATGATGCGGGCAATGCGTTGCGTGTCGTAAATCTTGGGGATCATGTCCACCAATTGACGCGCAATGTGCCGCACGCCACGGGCAAGGTTATCACCATAGTGGTAAGTCCCGACATCGCCCTCACGCTGACGCGCAAGGATGGCTTTACCTGAACGCTCATTGGAACCCATGCCCAAAGATGCGTTGTACTGGCCGGTGGTTGATTTAATGTCTTCAGCAGCGCCCGCTTTAGCCTGCAACAGTCCGCTGGAGGCCATTGGCGGTTGGGCACGTTGGGGTAGTGGCAAGATACTGCCTTGGCCGTCTGTAACGTCAGGATTGACCTCCAAATACGGCCAATTCTGCGTGTTAGCAGTCTTCCACTTGTCCTCGTAACCTTCAAACTGCCCGCCATAGCCAATAAATGGCGCTTTGGGTGCCAAGGCCAGCATTTCTGCCTCTTGGGAGACCCAATAGTTGTACATACGCTGGGCGTCTTTAGCGTTACGAACCAAGCCGCTGACGTACAGACGGCCATCTACCTCAAACTCATTGCCAACAATGCGGATAACAGGTATCCACTTGCCTACCCACTCGCGCTGCTCAAGGATTTCATAACCATTGATCTTGCAATAGCGCACCTTGGGGCGGTCAGACTCACGGGATTTCAGCGGTTTGCCGTAAAACGCCTTCAATTGCTTGTCTTCGGGCGTCCCAGCAAAGGCCGTTTGGTTGCCGGGGTACAAATTCAGCGTTGCGCGGTCATAGTCTATGTAATAGTAGTCTGCAACCCGCACCGTGTCCTCATTCAACCAGTTTGAAATCGACTGGTCGCCCACACCCAGCGACTGCAAGGTCGTAATGGGCGCAGAATTGGGGTACATACGCTCATATTCGTCTTTGGTCAGGTCTTCCGTGACAAAGCAATACTTGGCATCCGCACCGGTCGGGTCTTGCATGGTCGGGTCCATGTAAACCGAGAACGAATTGCGAATCCGGCCAATCTTAATGTCCTGCTCAAAGGTATCGTCATCGCAATACTCAGTCAGAAGGCGAATATAGCCCTCACCATAGGCCACCTGATTTTCGCAAGCCGTGTCATAAGCCACATCGGCATCCGAGATGTACTCAATATGGCGAATCATGCCATTAAAAATCTCGGCAATCTCCACATCGGCATTGCTATCCACCGGAATGACCTTGGCACCTGGGCGGTTCTGCCGCTGGTCATTGGTGACTTGGCGAACGTGCTGGGGCAGCTTGTTAATAGTCAGCGTAGGACGCGCATTAATTGTCTGTCCCTGCACCGCACCACGGGTTGCCAACACATCAGCAGGCCACTGCCAGCAATTGTCAGGGGAACCAGCATAGAACTTCAGATCGTCGTTCTCATCCTCACGCGACTCAGAGAGCGCCGACATTGCCATATCCAGCCGCGAACGGGCGGTGGCAAGGATGCTGGCATCACTTTTGTCTTTTGCAGAGCCACCTACAGCAACTGCGGCAGCGGCGGTGATACCAGTAATGTCCATTATTTTTTACCTTTTGGGGCTGGTGTAGCTTGACGCTTTACAGCATAAGCGATTGCCACGGCTTGAGGAACCGGTTTTCCGGATTTTACCTCTGCCTTAACATTAGCGCGGAAGGCTTCTGGTGACTTTGACTTGACTAATGGCATATTCAGGCTCCCATCCAACCAGTTGAAACAGCACCACGTTCGGTGGCGCGTATTGTATGTGGCTTCTCGCGGTACTCTCTGTGGGCTACGGGAAAGGCAAATGTCACGCATATTGCATCAGCAGCATCTGGACTTGCCAAACCACGCGCCTTCATTTCCTTCTTGCCTTCCAAAAAGATAGTACCAGAAGAATTAGGCTTCTTTGTCGGCCCTGTCAGGTCAGCCTTTAGTTGCCTGTCTTGCGGAATACTAGCAGATTTTAACCAGTTCCGCATATCGTTCCACATTTCGGCGCGTTTATTGCCAAACGCAATGGAATGTTTTGCCTTATTGCCAAAGTTAACGCCTCTAACCTTATACCGCTGCTCTGTGAGCCGGTCAAGGATGCCGTAGCCGAGGCCACCTTCGTCAATTACCGTTAGCGTGGGCTTGAATTCCTCGATGGCGTCAATGACTCGGCCAACAATCGTCATGGTGTCCTCGCCCTGATAACGCAGGATCTTGACAATATCCCTGCCCTGACGCACCGCAATTACGGTGGCATCCGCACCACCGCGGGCGGGGTCAACTCCAATAACGATGGGGGCGGTGACATCCTTCCATTTCGGGCGGCGCATAGCCTCATCAACCAAAATCGCGCCAATAAACTGGTCATCGCCAGCGGACGGAAACTCACCATAAACCTCAATCTTGGCCTGGCTGCTGTCTTCGCCATACTCTGCAATGATCTGCTCGTAGACCGCCTTGTCGGTGTCTTCCACCGTGCGGGCGTCAACTGTGCGGGACTTCCAAAAATCACGTTTCGCGTGAAACGTCTCAAAGAAATACCCAGAGTTTCGCCGTGGGTTAGAAAAAGCAAACCAGTACCTATCAGGCGTGTTCTCCGTAAAGAAGCCAGCGCCAACGTCCCAGATGGCGTCGGGGATACCGCTGGACTCATCAAAGATCAGCATCATGCCGTCTTGGTTGTGGACACCAGCGTAAGAATCTGGGTTTTCCTCGGACCACAGCTTACCCTCGCAGGCCCAGTAGCGGGTGCCCTTTTTCAGATCCTTCTCAACCAAGTCGGTCAACCACTTGGCCGGCACCAGCTTGGTGGCGCTGATTTCCCACCAGTGGCTGTTGATAAGCATCGCTGCCCACTTCGTTAATTCGGCCCATGTGACTGATCGCAACTGGTTTTCGCTGTTGGCGCTGACCACCACCGAGCCACCAATGCGGGTGGTCAACATCCAAAGAACCAGCCAACTGACAAGCGCAGACTTGCCAATACCTCGCCCGCTGGATACTGACTCCCTAATCGTGTCAAAGTTAACCTTGCCCTTCTGCGACTTGATGTGTTCCGTCACATCGCGCAGGACTTCCCTCTGCCACTTGCGTGGACCATTGAACTTAGCCAATGGCGTGTTTTTGACGCCCCAAGGGAAAGCGTACATGACAAAAGCCTCAAGGTCATCGGCAATCTCTGGCGACCAGAGTTCAACCATTAACCGCTGTTCTTCTTCGCCTTTGTAGATTGGGAGTTGCATTTATTTATTTATCCGCAAGGCTTCTTTTAAAACGCGATTAATGTAATTTTTGTAATCCATCTTTTCGTCTTGCGACAACTTGTCAACAGCTTCAATAATTAATTGATAGTAATCATCATTGGTCATGCCTTTTTCTGGCGTAAACCAATAATCTTTGATTACTTTTAGCCATGCCGCCGTAAAGAAAAAACACAGCACAAACGCGCCCCATTGGTTAGCTTGATAAGATGAATAAAACCAAAAAGGCTGTCCAAGCAAACCAAACACACAAGCCCACTTACGAAATTCTTTTCTTTTGTCTTGCAAAAGCCATATTGCAATTAACTCAGTAACTGCAATAAACACTTGTTCAATCATTTTAAAAAACCTTCTCGCCAAGCCCATGCCGGCAAAATTCCTGTTTTTTGTTCTGCATATTCAGTAGCAATCGGACTTGCAAGTCTATTTAATTGACCGTATGGGCCAAAATTTACCCATGAATTTTGACCTCGTGTTTCTGAAGTAGCTGCTGGCAATGCTTCGGGCGAATACATTCGCGCATGAGATTGAAAAGCGTTTTCCTCACCAGCAGCCCGAAATCCAACACCATGCTTGCCATGCCCAAACACATCATGTACAGCCCTAAATACATCATTGGCAGTTACAGGTTTTCCGTTCCAAGTTTCACCAGTCCTTATAAGTAAAGGATTTGCTTCACTGGCAACAGCAGCAGATGGCCCACCAAAACCTTGCTCAGTTGGAAAAATTGATAAACGTTTATTTTGCACAATGTCATTTATGGCATTCCGAGGATTGCCATAAATATCACCACTTTCAGGCATAAAATCAAACTTATAACCTTTTTTTCTCAAAGCCTCATATTGCGCCATTGTTTCTTCAATCATGGCGTTATAGGCTTTTTTTACTTTTGGATCATTTGGATTGTTTGCCATGCTTTCATAAGCCTGCGCCAATCTAGTTGCCCTGTTTTCATCAATCGTTGCATATTTTGTTTGCGGAGAATACACCAACCCCTTGTCTGCAACATACGATTTAGCAATATCTACCAATCGTTGATCTGTACCAAATTGCTCCAATTTTCCACCAACATTAACAACGTCAGGCATACCTTCTAAAGTTTTGCCAACATATTTAGCTGGTGGCAAAACATTAGACGCCGTATTGCTGCCCATAGCACCAAGCATCTCAGCGCCAAGGCCACCGCGCTCCATGATTTGCGGCACAACCTTTTCAGCCAAACGCTCACCAGCGCGGCCAACTGCCAAGGCGCTGTTGTTAAACACTTTGGCTGTTGGGCCGACCATAGGGGCAACTGCAAATGCTGCCTCCAATGCATCATTGTTGAACTTGGTTGTGCCACCCAGACCACCAGCGCCAGTTGTTAGGGGTTCGCCGTAGGACAACTTATCCAATGTCCGGCTGATGGCTGGGACTGACAAGAACTCTGCCAGTTGCTGTGCCTGCTGGGTGCGCTCCGGGCTGTAGGTGCTTGCCAATGCGTCAGACAACCGGCCAAGAAGCGCGTTGCGTGGCGTGGCCTGGATTAGGGCGTTGGGGTATGGCATAGGCGTTTTGAGGTTAGCGGTTTATATCATAAAAAAATAAAATTGTGCGCGGGGGCACCGTAACTGCGGCCCTTTCGCCCCGGCCCCTCCCCCCCGGCCACGGCGCGGCTGGACGGGTCGGGCGCGGCCATCGGCGCAGTTATCCACAGGCCATCCACCGTCAGATCAACTTAACATAACACCCGTTGTATAAAGCAGAGTCAGCAGAGACAGAGTTATCCACAGGTACACATCACTTGGGCGTGACGTCGGTCACGTTGTCAATCGCCAGTGTCTTTACCCTTGACTGCGCCTGCTCCAGCGCATCGAGTACGCTGATACGCTCATCGCGCACGGTCATGTCAATCCGGTCGCCATACGTCCTGGGCTTCAGCTTGCTGGCGATCCACTTGCGTGCGTCCACCTGCATACGCTTCTGCTGCACCCAGGCTGACGCCATAGCGCCTTCCAAGCCCTCTGGCATCTGTTCGTCCGATAACTCCAGTATCTCGTCAGCCATGCGGTCTGCACGGTCTTGCACCGCCTTGTCGTAGGCCTGGCGCAGCTTGTCATCACTGGCAAGCATCGTTTGGAAGCTGGTCCATGTTGGAAAGCCAGGCTCACGCAGCACCGTTGACACGCTCTTGCCAGCCGAAACCTTGTCAACAATCTCCTGCCAGATTGGATCGCCAATCGGCCACTTCACAGGTCGCCCCATGATTGCCCCTGTTTTTGTGGTCTTTTCAGCCAAAGTCTTCACTTATTACCTCCAGCGCGTGCGCGTAATTCAAAAGAATGTCAGCGAAATGCGCCCCCCAGCGACATTTCACCTTCACCACCCAAAAAAGTCACCAAACATCCAGTCTGGCGACAATCCCTCATATCACCTCAATCTCAACCCGATAAACCTTAACCCCATCAGAACGCTGCCTGTACTGCCAGTCCAGCCGCTTATCCCCATCATCCACACCCAACCAATCAGCCACCCCATCTCTGGTCGCCTTAAACGCTGATTGCAGATTATCCCCATCCAACGCTCTAGGAGCCACCCTAGTCAACACAATCGTGCAAGGCAAGGGGATAGGTGCGGCAACAGCACATAACGCATTAAACGCCTTCTGGCGCTGACTCTTCACCAACCTCGCCTTCACCGCCCAGTGCATCCTAATGTTCGCCACACTCACAATCTTCATGTCCACCGTTACCTCAATCATATTTTCCCCCAAATTCCCTGAACCCTGCAAACCCCGCAAAACCGCCAAACCCGTGTACCGAAGGTTCGACCCGATTTTGTGTACCGAACCGAAGGGGGTATATATACCCCTTCGGTACGTTTCGGTACAACGAGCAAATCGGGCATCGGTACGTTTCGGTACGTTTCGGTACATCGGTACATCAATTCGGTACAGTACCGACCGTACCGATTTCGGTACGTTTCGGTACAGATCGGTACAACTCATTACGGAAAACAACCATGTCTTTTTTGGTTAAACCCTCCACCGATTCTTTAAACCGTCTGGCGTTCAAACCGTGGCTTTTGGCAGATTCGCGCCATTCATCGTAGTTGGCAGACACATCCATACCTTCCATGCCATCGGTCTGTTTCTTCAGTTCAATGGCTACTAAGCAGTTCAGGGCAATCAACTGGTTACCTGGTAGCACGGTGCGCTTTTGCACGCTGCTAACCAGCCCCGAGATGTCCACGCTGGTCAGGTACGCGCCCTTGACTGGCAAATTGTGCTTGTCCAGTATCGGCAGATCCACCTGCGTGATCTGAAAGTTCTTGGCCGCCGGCATCTCGGCATCCTTCATCTTCTTGCTCTCGAACTGGATGGTCTTGGTGCCGCTATCCAATTGGCACTTGTACTCAGCATCCAGCGCACCCTTTAGCGCCGTTGATCCCCTGCTGCGGTCCTTGTCCATCGCGCCGCTGTGGTGAACTACTAGCACGCAGCAGCGATAGTCCTGCCGCAAATAGGTATCAAGGTGCTGGATAAACGAATTCATGTCTTGGGTTGAATTCTCATCCCCGCCCATGTTCCGCGCCAGGGTGTCAATCACGATCATGGATGGGATGTGCCCGCACTCATTGCTCAAAATCTTGATTGACTCAGCCACCAGCGCAGCCTCTGTCGCGTCATACAGTTGCGCAGCCCGATGGCTCTTGAATAAAGGCACATCCTTGAGACTCACCCCGTTACCCAGTTCCCATCCCTTGAACCGCCGCGCCAGCCCGTTGTGACCCTCACCGGCAATGTAGAACACCGCACCCTTTTGCACCTGATGCCCATGCCATGCTGTGCCGGTTGCCACGCAGCAGGCAATGTCAATGCTGACAAAAGACTTACCGCCGCCTGGATCTCCGAATACCTGCGCCAAGCTGTCTGCCTCAATGTAGTCATCAACAATCCACTTGATTTCTGTCAGTTGAAGACTATCAGCACGGCTGAACTCAAACGCCAGCTTCTCCCGCACCGGCCCTGCCACGCGCTCGATCTGGTCCTTGACCGCATCCAGACCTTGCAGGCAATGCAGGTCATTGAAGTCCGTTGGTTTGTTGTCAGTCATGTCAGATTCAGAGAACTTGGGATACACAATCTCGCCAAACACCAATGCCGCCGCTGCCCTGCCCTTGGTCACGCCTGGATTGCCGTCAGTGAACTGGTCATTATCCGCGCCAATGACAATGCGACTGCCAGGGAACATCTCCTTAGCCGCCTTGGCTACCTTAGCCAAGTTCCCGCAGTCAAACGCCACCAAGGTGGTATACCCCGTTGCCTCATGGATACTGGCGCAGGTTGCAAACCCCTCACCGACAAAGATGATCTTTCGATTTCCCCTAAGTTCAAAGAACCCACCCTCAATCTTGCCGCCCTTCAAGAACCTCTTGTTGCCCTCCGCATCAATGGTTTGGTAGGACAGGATCTCACCATGTTGGTCAACCACCGGCACTACCAAACGCCCAGCACGGTCAATCTTTATCCCATGAGGCTCAATGTGCTTGCGAATTAGGTACGGATGGTCAGAACTGGCATCAGCGTAAGTGCCAACTTCATCCTCTGCCTTCTCAGCAGCTACCGCCTGGCTTGCCAACCTGTCAGCCTCCTTCTTGGCCTTCAGGTCATTCATCCACTTGTCATGCTCAAAGCGCTCAGTGAATGACATAGCCCGCCCAGTGTCAGCCACCCACTTGGCCTCAAAGGTAGGCTCCTTCCAGCATCCTGCTATACCCACCGGCACCTTGCCGCTGGTGTGCAGGATGTACCAGCCATCCAGCGCACCCTTTTTGCTTGAGACATGAGCCACTCGATGGATCTCCCCATCAGCAATGATCTCCTTGATCAGCAAACCGGACGCCTCACAGTGCGCCCGAAACGCCGCCTCTGGGTTAACTAGGTCTTGGCTCTCTATGGCCGCCGCAAAGCCGTTGGGGAAGATGCTAGATAAGTTGCTCATGCTTTCGCCCCCACCAACTCAGGCCAAATGTCAGCCCAGCTTGTAGTGCAGACCATCTTGCGAGTCACCGCCCCGTCGCTGGCCTGCTCTACCCGCACAGCCTCTGCTGCTGACATCTCACGCCTGCCGGTGAGGCATTGGTAGATGTACTGCTCATTCATGCCGACTTTTTCTGCCAGTCGTCGGCGCTCATCTGGTGTGATTTGTGTAGTCATAGGCTGCGGAGTCTAGCAGGTTGCTATAGCCTAGCCATCTAGGGGTAAACCCTATTAGGGTTTTTAGTTCAACTTTTTTGCAAATAGTTGTTGACCGAGTCTAGCAATGCGCTAGAATCTAGCCATGCCAACGAAATTGTTCTTGGCATCACGCCGAAAGGCCGAAAGGAAACAAAATGACAACTTTTACATACGACCAAGCAGTTGAGCGCTTCAACGAAGATATGAGCAACTCAATCTGTGACGGTGACCGCAAAATGGCTACTACATGGTTGGCAGAACGCATCAATAACACAGACCGCGCCGAAGTGCTGCGCCGCGATTGGATGATCCAGTATCGCCAATCCATGCGTGAACTGCAAGCCTAATTCAACTCACGGGGCCTCGGCCCCCTACCAACAAAAGCAAACCATGAACAAACTATACGACATCCTCTTTGCTACCGCCATTGGCGTAGCCCTCGCCGCAGTCCTCGTTTACGGGTGGCCGCTATGACCGGCGAATGCCTCGCCCCCTCCTGCCCAGATGGCATGGCTGAGTTTAACATCTTCATTGAAGGTGTTTGGCTGACCTGCCACTTTGAATACGAACCCTATCAACGCGCCACAGAAAATGAACCAGGCTGGCGAGTTCTGCTGGTCTTGCAGGCCGCCTACCACCACGGCGTTGACATCATGCCTCTGATGCAAGAAAGCATCATGGTAGAAATTGAAAACCTAGCCCTACTTGAACTGGAGAACCAAGATGATTTCTGACCTCATCACAAAACTACGCGCAGCCAAAGACAACGAACTAGCCGCAAAGAACGAACGCCTGCGACTGGAAGGCTTAATTGAAGCCCATTTTGCCAAGCCTGACGGTGGCGAAGGCACACACAACGATGAAGAATTCAAGATCACTTGGAAACTCAACCGCACCGTGGACACCACCAAAGTGCAAGACGCTTGGGACACCTTGAGTCAAAACGTACAACGCGCATTTCGTTGGAAGGCTGACGTAGATCTGTCTTACCTTCGTGCGCTTCAAGAACTGGACGCTGCTGGCTATGCCCAAGCAGCACAGTACATCACGAGCAAACCCGCAAAACCCTCAATTGAACTGAAAGACTGACATGGCCTTTAATCTCGCATCCATTTCCAAGACCCGCCGCATCCGCAGCCCCAAGATTGTTGTTGTCGGCCAAGGCAAGATTGGCAAGACCACCTTTGCCGCTATGGCTCCCAACGCCATTGGCATCCTGACCGAAGACGGCGCTGACATGGTCAACGCCAACGCATTCCCTTTGGCATCCAGCCTCAGTGATGTATACGCAGCCATTGATACGTTGATCAATGATGAACATGAGTTCCAAACCCTGTTTATTGATTCACTTGACTGGCTCGAGCCAATGGTTCAAGACCATGTGTGCAAGCAAAACAACTGGAAGAACATTGAGCAGCCAGGCTTTGGCAAAGGCTATGTGGCCGCCGCCGAAGAATGGCGCAACCTGTTGTCTGGCTTGGAAGTTTTGCGCTCTGAAAAAGGCATGGGCATCATCTTGATTGCTCACGACAAAATCAAGCGCATTGAAGACCCGCTGACTGAGGGCTTTGATAGCCATGTTCTCAAGTTGCATGACCGCGCCGGTGCCTTAGTGTCCGAATGGGCTGATGTGATTGGCTACGCTGGCTACCGCATCTTTACCAGCAAGACTGACGCAGGCTTTGGCAACAAGGAAACCAAGGCCACCACCACAGGTGAGCGCATTCTGCACGTTGAACCCCATCCAGCCCACTGCGGTGGTAACCGTTTTGGCCTACAAAATATGCCGCTTGACTGGACGGCATTCCAAGCTGCGCTAACTGTGGCGCAGTCTTGATCACACCAGTTCGTAACCCTTGAAAGAATCAAATGGCTCACTTTAACTTTGACGCATCTACCGTCGCCCCCCAAGCATCCACCGGCCCTGTGCCCGCTGGCACCTACCTCGCCCAGATCATTGAGTCTGATGTTGCGCCCCTCAAGTCTGGCAAAGGCACCGGCCTCAAGCTGACTTTTGAAATTATTGACGGCCAACAGAAAGGCCGCCGCATCTGGGAGAACCTGAATATCCAGCACGAAAACGAAGAAACTCAGCGCATTGCTCAGTCGCAGTTGTCTGCCCTATGTCACGCCGTCAACGTGATTAAGTTGCAAGACACTGCTGCACTGCACCACAAGCCGGTCCATGTCCGTGTGGTGGTGCGCGAGGCACAAGGTCAGTACCAAGCAAGCAACAACATCAAGGGCTATGAGTCTGCCGGTGGTGTTCGCCAAGCGCCAGCCTTTGTGGCACAGGCAGAAGAAGCGCAAGCATCCTCAACACCGGCTGCTACCAGCAAAGCACCGGCTTGGGCAAAGCGCAGCTAATTATGGCTGCACTTCCACCCGCAGTTGTGGATCCTGTGGCTGATGCCATCTTTGCCCATTACAAAGCAAAGTATGGTGCCGAGCCACAGCGACCTTACCTCGGTGCCAGCGCAATCGGCAAACCCTGCTTGCGCCAGCATTGGTACTCATTCCGCTGGTCAAAGCCGCCAGAGTTCCCTGGACGCATCCATCGAGTGTTTCAGTCAGGCCACCTTCAGGAGCCGCGCGTTTATTCTGACTTGAAGGCCATTGGCTGCAATGTCTATGACATGGACCCAAGCACGGGCAAGCAGTTTGGCTGGCATGAGCCGCAGACTAACGGCCACTTCCGCGGCAACGCTGATGGCATTGTGACCAACCTGCCACAGGCACCAAAGACGCCACACATCTTGGAGATCAAGACGGCCAGCGACAAGATGTACAAAGATATGCAGAAATCTGGCGTAAAGAAGGCCAAGCCCGAACACTACGCGCAGATGCAAATATACATGAAGTGGAGCATTGACCAGTTTGGTCAAGATGGCTGCACCCGCGCGTTTTACATTGTTGTCAACAAGGACAACGATGACATCTACACCGAGCGCATAGAGTACGACAAAGCAGAGGCCACGGCTATCATTGCCAAAGCCTTGGCGGTGATCCAGTCGCCGGAGCCGCCAGTGGGCATCAGTAACGATCCGACATGGTACGAATGCAAGTTCTGCGACTACCACAGCATCTGTCACGGCACCGATGTACCCGCACCGACCTGCCGATCATGCGCCCATGCCACGCCAGAGATGGAAGGTGCTATGGCCCGTTGGAGTTGTGCATCGCGCCAGCAGGACATCACCATTGACACCCAGCGCGTTGGTTGTGAGCGCCACCGATACATCCCCATCCTGCTAGAGAAATTTGCCCAGCCAACGGACATGGTTGACACCGCCGTTGTTTACCAGATGGGCGACAAGCAGTTTGTGAACGGCGACCCAGGCGTTAACCGCACTTACTTATCCAGTTCAGAGATCCATGCCTGCAAGGACAAGACGGCACTGACTGACATCATTGCAACATCGCTGCGCTTGCAGCACGAGGCAAAGTTTGTATGATCCTGCGTGACTATCAAGCCAGGGCAGTTGATGACTTGTTTGGCTGGTGGACAAAGCACCAAGAGGATGCTGACATTCCTCTTTTGGTGCTGCCTACCGCCGCAGGCAAATCAGTAATTTGCGCTGAGATTGTGCGACAGATGTGGGAGCAGTGGCCTAACTACCGCCCCCGCACTGTGGTGCTGGTTCCGTCCAAGGAACTGGCAGAACAGAATGCCGCCAAGCTGACTGCGCTGTTGCCCGATGACATCCATGTCGGGTTTGTCAGCGCCAGCTTAGGCAAGAAACAACACCATGCTGATGTGATTGTTGCCACCATTGGCAGCATCCACAAAAGCGCCCATCTGCTTGGCGACATCAAGGTGGTGGTGATTGACGAAGCCCATCTTGTTAGCACCAAGGCATCTGACGCTGGTATGTACCGCACCTTCCTTGCCAAGCTGGCCCAGATCTGCCAGTTCCGCACGGTAGGCATGACCGCCACACCGTTTCGCGGAAATCAAGTCTGGCTGACCGACGGCGAAGAACCGCTATTCACCGGCATTGCGTCCAATGTCACCATGCGTGAATTGCTTAACCAAGGGTTTATTGCACCGCTGGTGCCGCCTACAGTACAGATGCACACCCGCATTGACGCCAGCACCGTTGGCATCAGTAATGGCGATTACAAGGTAGGCGAATTGTCCGATGTGGTGGAAGGCTACTTGTCCGAAGTTTCCGTAGAGGCCAGCAAGTTGGCGGCTGACCGCCGCAAGTGGATTGCATTCACGCCAAGCGTTGCTAATGCTGAAAGCCTGGCTGACAAGCTGTGCGACCTTGGCATTGCCAGCAAGGTGGTCTGCGGTGAAACGCCAGCCCTTGAGCGTGAGCAGTACATCCGCGACTTTCGGTCTGGTGAGATTCGCTGTTTGGTCACCGTGCTGGCGCTGTCGGTTGGCTTTGATGTGCCTGACGTTGATTGCATCATCTGGTGCAGGCCAACCAAGTCGCCGGTGCTGTATGTGCAGGGCATGGGACGAGGTTGCCGCATTGCCGAGGGCAAGGAAGATTGCTTGGTGCTTGACTTTACTGACACCGTGGAGCGCCTCGGGCCAGTGGACATCATCAAAGGCCGAGCAAAGCGCACTGGTGGGCCGCAGGAGGCACCATTTAGCATTTGTCCAGCCTGCGGTGACCGCAACACCGCATCAGCCCTGATCTGCGCATCCTGTGGCGCTGTCATCCGCGAGGAAGTAGTCAAACCGCAAGATGCCAAGGTGTCGTATGCCGCGCTGCTGTCTGCCCAAATGGTGGCAACCGTGACTTGGCACGATGTTAGCCGAGTGGAATATCGACTGCACAGCAAGCCAGGCAAGCCAGACAGCATGAGGGTTGATTACTACGACGGTCTGTTGCGCTGCGCTAGTGAATGGATTTGCTTTGACCACACTGGCTACGCACGGCAGAAAGCTGAATCTTGGTGGCGTGAACGCAACCAAGGACAAATTCCACACGATGTGGAGGACGCATTAGCTTTTCTTGAACACGACACCATTGCAGAACCCAGCCGCATTGCAACACGCCAGAACGGCAAATTTACGGAGATTACACAACATGAATTTGATAGAACTTACGGCCATCAAAAATCATTTGCAGAAGCAAATTAACGATCTTGAGTCAATCAGAATTAATTGCGCGTCCTGTGAAAATTTACAGTCTAGAGTCTGCAAAAAGTTTGAAGCCGTTCCTCCAGATGACTGGATGCGAAAAAAAGCTGATTGCGCTGAATGGATTTGGGATACAATTCCGTTCTAGCAATTTGCTAGACAACGAAACGTAAAGTAACAACATGATTGACTACATCAAAGAACGTATGCGCCAGCCTACACCGCTGGAGATGATTACCAAGGAACTGGCATCAGCACATCTCGCCAAGCTGGAGGCCGAGTCTGCTGTGGACTACGCCATGAGCGTGGTCGAGTACAACGAGGCCCGCATCGAGCGCCTGAACAAGCACCTAGCAACGTATACAGGAGAGCAAGCATGAACGCCGAGCATGAACTCAACCTATGGCGCGCAGGGTGGGAACTCATCTACCGCACGCTGGTACTAACGGGCTTGGTCGCCTTTGTAATGTTCTGGCTGGGCTACGCATGGGCTACGTACATCCCTCCAAAAATGTGTACACCAACTTTGATTGACAAGGTGTTGAAATGACTTGGCCTTTCCCACCATTCCCTACGCCGGTACCCGCAAAGGCACCGCCCCTTAAGTTCAATCCTGAAAACTTTGAGGACGCCTTGATATGAGCAACCTAATACGACTACCACCAACAACCAATATGACGGCGCAACAGGCGCTTGACTCGGCACTTGTTGACACTGAAAGTGACCATCTAACGGACGTACTCATCTGCGGCTACACCAAGGGTGGCGAGCTGTATATCAGGTCGTCAAAACTAAACTGCGCAGAGGCGTTTTTCTTGGCAAGCAAAGCCGCGCAATGGGCACAGAACGGGGGAAACTTTTAATGGGAGAACTGCACTTACCCGAGCTTTGGTACGCCAAGGCGCACCTACCAACCGAGCGAATCTTCAAGGACTGTTTCTGCGACAAAATGTGCCCCGGCTGGAGCACCACACCGCTCAGGGACTTGCACACTGTGGCCATCAAACGCATTGCAGAACTCAACACCAAGATGCCTAACGAGTGGCAGTACGTCATTCTTGGGTGGGAACTTAACAACGAGCGAACAGAACAGGACGAAACACCGTGAAAACACCACACATACACGCAGACCTTATCAAGGCATGGGCCGATGGCGCTGAGATTGAATATTTAGATGTTGGTTCCGCTTCAGTTTGGCGCTCAGTTACTAGCCCAAGATGGGACGGGCAAGGCAGTTACCGCGTCAAGCCTGAGCCGAAGCCTGATACTGTTGAAAAGTATTTTGCCAGCGGCTACACCAAGTACGGTTGCGTTCGCGTAGCGGAGCACTGGGAGCGCGAGAATCTAAAGCTCACCTTTGATGGTGAAACTGGCAAATTGAAAGCAGCAGAGGTGATCGCATGAAACTCGACCGAGGCAACCCGAATTTAATGAAGGCCAAGGCCACACGGGTAAATACCAACAATGTAATGGAATCGTTTCCCAACACGCTTGGGGACGTGGCATCTAAGCGTAGGCACCGAGCCACAACGGGTTACGTACCTATGCCACGTGACGCCAACACGGCGCTGCCGCCATCCATCAACATCTGGAAGCAACCAGACTACGTGCCGCCCAAGCAGGAGTACGTGCGCCCCGGCGCTGAGGACTTCCTGCGCCTTAAGAGCAGGGGGATGTGATGACCGAGATCGACGTTCTTATCAGCATTGCATACGACACGTTTACATGCGGGGACATAAGCTCTGCGGAACCCAACCCGTACTTTGCCAAGCCCCCGTACACCCCGTTTGCAATGAACGACAAACACCCTGAAGGCGCACACGGAATCTACAACGCACAGGGCATCAACTGTCTGCGCTTTCGGGACAAGCGCGGGTCGGTATTTACAACCAAAGAACACGCCGTTGCATTGGCAGAAAGTTGGAACACATGAAACGCCCAATCGAATCAGACTACACAAGCCAAGTGGCGTATACCCGTGCGCTTGAGGCGTATTGCGACAGCTTGGCACAGCCAGCGCAGGAGCCTGTGGCAAAGGTGTTGTTAACAGAAACGCTGGGATTGCCAGTTATGCAATGGCTAGACTTGAATCGCCAATTTGATTTTAAAGGTGGTGAATATCTTTACACCGCCCCACAACAACGCCCGTGGGTAGGGCTGACGGATGAGGAGTTAACACTTTGTGAATCTGAAGAAGATGTGCGTTTTGTCCGAGCCATTGAAGCCGTATTACGGAGTAAGAACACATGAACGACTACCTAGCCGGTGGCTCTGAGTTTTTGTACCCCCATGCTGGCGACCCTGTTCCACCAAAGGACACCAAGATACTAATTTTGACTAGAGGTGGAATCTGCCTTACTGGTTTTTGGAATAACAATTGGTGCTTGGGATGGTTGCCGTTGCCAAAACGTAACATGGAGAAAGAAGAGAAATGAGTCTGTCAAAACACAGAGTGATTCGGGAAATGCTGCACAATGAGCCAGACGGCATGACGGTATTTGAAATTGCATCACTTACAGGCATAAAAAAGGATACCATCCGCAATGCTTTAGAAGATATGCCAGACACCTACATTGACAGATGGATACAACAACCAATGTCGCCGCCTACGGCCGTCTGGATTGCCGTTGTACCACCATTAGATTGCCCAAGACCATGAAAGACACGCCAAACTTTGCAGCTTGGAGCAATGCAAATTTAGCCAAGTTTGCCTATGAATCTTATGAGCGTATGCAAGAACAGCAAGAAACCATAATGCAGCTTCAGCGAGACTTTAAAGACGCCATGAATGAGTTAAGAAATGTTGTAATTCTGCAACAAAAGACGCAGAAAACTTTGTAATTTGTATGTTGTAAGATGTTTTTGCAGCATTCCGCTGCATAAATTTTTTGGAGAACATCATGCTTTTTACTGTTACCGTTGACCTTCCAGGCGCTGCCTATTTTGAATTTTCTACCGAGTCTTTGTTTGAAATGGCTGAGATTGTTAAGATGCTTGGCAACACCGATGTTGTTGAAGATGAAGATGAGGACGATGATTTTGAAGACGAAGATTTCTTTGACATTCCAGAAGAAATTTCTGAGTATTTTGACGATGGCGAAGAGTACACTTACGACGAAGACGCTGATGTGTTCTGCTGGTACGACGAAGAGCATGAGGCTTGGTACTGGCTGAACGTAGAAACCGGTGAGTGGGTCTTGGTGGAAGACGCCGATGGCTACGAAGTTGAGCCAGAAGATGAGGAATCCGACTTAGAGGATGAGTTGGAAGCAGCTTAATGCAATTTTTGTGGGGACAAAATTGAGCGTTTAGTTATCTAAATGTTCTTTTTTGTCTCTACATTGTTCCTACATCAATCACTTCCCCGCGAAACTCAACTTGCCCATCTGCCCACTTGTGTACTAGTTCGGGCCAAAGCAACTGACCATCTTTAAATGTCAATACGGCAAAGCCAGACCTATGGTTTAAAGGGTTGCCTTCTGCGTAATCAAACTGTGGGCCGTAAGGCTCTGCCAAAGTGCCCGTATCCACGCCGAAACGGTTGCCGTTGTAATCTGCATAGGGTGTAACCTTTAAACTGTGCAAATGCCCCGTTACAATCGTTTTGCCAGCCCCTACGGTGTTGTTATGAGTAGCGTGAACGCCACCCTTGTATCGGTGTTTAACAACAACATCATCCGTTACCCAAGTCAACATACAAAAAGACCATTCAGGAAAGTGGTCAGATAGCTTAAAGCCAGGGGTTTGGACGTACTGCGGGGCATTGGAAGCTAAACGTGCTTCAAACCGTGCATCATGATTGCCCATCGTAAACATTAGCTTTACATTGTGCCGCGCTTTCTTGGCAACTTCTTCTATCTCGCCCAATGATGCTTTGCAGGCGTTTAACTCATCAATGACACTTGGGACACGTTCCCATCCCAAAGGTGGATGGCGAGAGATAGATGCACCGTCAAAAGCATCGCCATTGCAAATAACTGCTTTCGGCTGTAGCTTTTCAATCGCCCAAAGTAAACCTTGAAAAGCAGTAGTCCGTAGCCCAGGCCAGAAATGAGCGTCAGAAAAAACAATAACTGTTCCATTTTCAATGCCAAGTTCTGATGGTGGACGAACTGGAGAATAGGTGGTTCGCTTATCTGTTGACCTCATATCAACATTGTGTTTTTCAGCTAAAACCTTTCGCCGCCTATGGATTGACCTTTGTTGCAATCCAGTAGCTTTTGACATTTTTGCAGCGGATTTATAAGTATTCCATGCCTCTATAAATTCTGCGTCTGTAAGTTGAATCATTGCAATGGTTCCTCAAAACCCTGCAAACTTAACACACTTTTGTTACGCTAATTGACTGGCGACAGATTGAACATGGGCAACACGGTTGCCCCAGCCCTTGCCAAAGGTTCCCCAAGTAGGTAATTTCTCAAGGAACTGGAGTCGCTTGTCGTTGTACTGGACAATCAGATTTTGCACCGGCTTGGCATTTATTGCAGCCAATGTGGCTGGTCCAATAGCGCCATCGGCAGCGACTCCAACCACCTCTTGCAGCCACTTGGCGGCACGGCCTGGCCCACTATTAATGGCGGCATCAAACACCGCATAGTCCAAGCCTTTGGGCAGATGGTCTCCAGCTACCTTGTCCCAATACTTGCGCCGGTACAAAGGCGCTACGGCATCAGGCGTCAAGGCACGCATATCAGCCTCTGACACAGGATGCCCAACAAACTCCTCCCAGACTGCCTTGGTGCAGCCGAGGTTGGTCATGCCGCCTGGGTCGGACGGATGGTTTACAAAGCCACCCTCGGAGGCCAGCACACGAGCGAGGCAGTCTTCAAAGTTTGATTTCATTTGTGCTTCATCGCAATGATGTTTTCAAGCGTTTTGCCGCCAAAATACGCAGACATTATGAGCATTCCCCATTGGCCGAGTAGGTTGACGTAGCCCTCATTGGCGTTGTAACCAAAAGCTGACATAAGCGCAAACAGAAAATAACCAACAAAAATAGCGACAAGAGACAAAGGACGAATATTTTTATTGAGCCAGCTATCAGTTGCATCATCAGCCTTCCAACGCTCAGTAACATTGTTTTGCTCCGTTTTGTAAATTTCTGTTTCGTTTGCCATCTTGGCGAGTTCGCCATTTTGAGCAAGCGTTGCCAGTTCTAATTGCGCCTTAGCCTTGGCTTCAGGGTCAGGAATCAGTTTGTCAATCAGCTTGTTGCCGATACCTAGAATTGAATCAAGTAGCATGATTACCTCCGCATAAAGTCCACGTATTCCATCGTACCCCAAGCCACTAGCGTGATTACCAAGGACACAAGAACAACGAGCAGCACCATCTCCACTACTTCGCCAATTTCTTTTTTGCGCTTGGCGGCTGCCTTCTCAGCCTCAATCTCGTCTGCTTTTTGCTGTGCCACGATCCGGTTCCTCTCTCGTAGGAAGTCCATCCACAAGTTTGTCTTGCCACGCCGCATGAAAGACTTTTTAATTTCTTCCTCCACCTGCTGCATCTCCTCTGCAAGTTGGATAAACTGCATTGCCTGCGAGTTTACCGACTGAAAAGACTTTTTGCTCGGCTTTGCCTTTTCCTTCATCACCGCATCTTTGGCATCAAAGAATTGATGGAAAAGTTCGGAGGCATCTTTCCCCAACGCAATAGCCTGCTTCACGCCTGCTATGGTCGCTCGGGCCGTAGCAATGAGCGTGATGGGGTCAATCATGGTTACAAATTCAGCAACTTCTTAACGAATTCAGCGGCAACACCAGGACCAAGCAACACTACCGCCAGCAGCACATAGATTAAATACTCAATCTTAGTCATGCGCTTTGAACTTTCATCAAAACGCGCTTGGATTCCTTCATAACGCTGGGCGCAGACTGCCTCGTGAACGCTTAGACGCTTGTCGGTTTCGGTGGCTAACTCGTGTACTTGTTCCATGATGTTTTACTGAGTTGGTAAATTACCGGCTTTAGCGCCAAGCAATGCAGCCATTTTAGCTGGATCATTACCACTTAATTGAGCAGCCAATTGGTTTGCCATAGCAGGTCGTTTAGACAACAATACTGCCAACGTATTTTGGCCGGCCTTGGAGTAAAGCAAAGGTGACGCAGCAAGTGCCGCAAGTGCTGTAGATGCACCTTGAAATCCTGCCGCACCAGCGCCACCAGAGGCAACAAGTGCTGCAACCAATGCGCGGTATGGAGTTCCAGAATCAGGAACTTTACTTCCAAGCGCAGTTTTTGCATTCTCAGATAGGTCTTGCATCAAAGCCTCACCTTTGGCAAATTTACCTTTGTCTTTGCTTCTGTCCATTGCCTTAACAGCACTTTGTAACTGAGCAGGTGAGAATATTCCTTCTTCTGCGCCAAGACCAGCAGCGGCACGTTCTACCCTCTTAAAATTGGCATAGCCGGTATCAATAGCTTTAAGTTCTTTTGAAAACTGAGGATTACTTCTTGTAACCAATTGTCGAACTTGATCTTGCGCTTCTTTTAAGGCTTCACCAATCAATCGTTGGTCTGCATCCGTTGATACACCAAGGCGACTAATTGTTTCTCGCAAATCACTTTGGACTTGTTTCAATGTTTGTCCTGTAACAGCGCCCTGTCCTTGAAATTTATTCAAGACATTGTTATCCAACCATTTGTTAAAAAAATCTTTTGAGGCTTGATTGATTGCTCCACCGTCAACCATGTTTCTTAAATTAGAAATTTCAGTTTGAAATGGTGCATCCTGCACAATCGTCATTTTTGGCAATAATTTTCCATAAGCGTCATCCAGCTTATCTGATGCAAATTGCACAGCTTCTCGGCCAACAACGCCTTCTGGCAACTTCTCACCAATTGGCGTAAGCGCACGGTTAAACGCAGCCGTGTTAACTTGCTGTGCCGTTCTTGCTTGTGCGTTTTTGATAAAGTCGCCAAGCACAGGAACGCTAGTTAAGGCTTCTTCTCCGCGCTTGTAAGCGCCGCCAAGAATTTGGCCAGGCGTAGGCACAACGCCTTCTTTCATTAAGGCTTGGATTTGTGGAGAAATGGTAGGACTAATAACGGCTGCGGCTGGTTTAATCAATGCATTGATTGGGTTTGTAAGCTGAGATGCTTGTGCAAGTGCATTGCTTGTTTTCCCCAAATTAGCTGCTTTGGCACCAGCACCAGCACCACCCAACAACATTGAAACATCTCCAGCCACCCGAAATGGATCTTCTTCCATTGTTCTAGCAAAACCTTGAGCAGACCCATAAGTGTTGGCGTAATCTCGCCCAACAGCGCCAGCAACATTTTGCGCTCGTTGCAGTGCCGCAGGATTTCCTAAAGGGTTGTACGGTGATTGTTCAAACGCAGTCAGACCACGCTGCACTGGAGCAGGCATAGCGTTGTAAAAACCGCCAGCGACAACATCGCCCAATGCTTGTGCAGTATCTAAAGGATGTGCAACTGCTTCAGAAATGCCACCAATAGTGTTTTTGTACAAACTACTAGGGGCATTCATCAACATTTTTATAGGATCAAATCCTTTTGATTGAGCGCTTTCCTCAGCCTTGGCCTGCTGATATGCTTTTGCAACCGTATCAAAATCGGCTGTTCCTTTTTTTTGGCTATTGTCAACGATCCATTTAGCGTATTGGTCAGCAGTAGCCATATTATTCTCCAAGAATCTTGTCGGCTTTGGCTCTATCATCACTAACAGCAGCAGGAACAACTGTTGGTGCTTTTGGAACTAATTTTCCTGCTTTTCCAGCAGCAATTTGAGCAGCAGAAATTACGTTTTTCAAACGTGCTTCCTTATCCTTTATTTGTTTTGGCCCATCACCAACCGAAGGAAAATACGAACTTCTATAGCCTTCAAGTTGTTCTTTTGTATATGCTGCACCAGTTCCAAGAGTCAATGCAGCATCAAGCATATCTAACTGTGCTGATTCCACACGTTGCCGCGCTTCTGGCGTCAATGTGTTTGCCAAAGGCGTTGACAGTTTAGCCAGTGCTGATGTCAATACACCAGGTTTTGCTGCATTGGGATCATCTACCAAAGCCTGAGTTAATTGACTTTGAGAAAACTCCAAACGCTGCAACAGAGTTGCGGCTTTACGTTCGCCTTCAGTAGTTCCACCAGCAGACTTGCCAACAAACGGCACACCAGCGGCTGGCGCTGCGCGGCCATCAGTAACGCCTACAGATCCACGGCCAGCACCGGCAGCAGAAGCCGCAGCAGCAGGAGTAACGCTGCCAACCATCAAAGGCGTAAGTGCGCGTGTACGTTTGTCCACGGCGTAGTATTCGCCGTCAGCGTTTTGAATCAACTCATGGCCTGGGTTGTCTTTTTCCCATTTAAATTTCTGTTGGTCAAATGCCAAACGATCACGAGCAGCTTGCGCTGTTGCACCAAGATCTTTGATCTGTTGGTCATAAATGGCGCGATTTGGACTTCCTGGCGGTAATGCGTCACGTTCCATTATGAGTTTTTTTACATCAGTAGGTACAGGAGGCGCAGCAGGCGCTTGAGTAAAGGTTCCCGTTTTTGGGTTGTAAACGGAACTGCTTGCTCCAACAACTTGAGGCTTCATGCTATCAAGAATTTGACTAACGCCTTGCATTGACTTCAAGCGCAAATCATCAAATGTGCCCGTCTGAATAGCATTTTGCAAAGTAGCAAGACCTTTTTCGGGTGTTGCACCTACGCTTTTAAGGTAAGGCCCAATTACTGGGTCAGCGTGTACAGACTGATGCAATTGCAAATACGCCTCCGGCGTATCTGCTCTAAGATAGGCTTCTGGAAGCATTGCTAATTTTTTAGATAGCAACTCCGTGCTTTTAATATCTCTTTCAGTTTGTGCATTCTTGTACTCAAGTTGATTCTTGAGAACAGCAGGAATCTGACTGCCAGCACCACCTGACGCCAAAGCAGATGTAATTTTTTTATAGTCAACTTCTCCAGTTTCAGGATTTGTTGCCGAGGCATAAGCAGCATTCAAAGCATTGGCTTGAACATCTTGTCGTTGAGCCTGTGCAAGTTGGTACTGTGCCAAAGCATTTTGGTTCTGACCAACATTCAACTGCTGCATTTTTGCATACTGAGCAAAGGGATCAGGTGGTGGTTGGAACTGGTAGCCCTGTGCGATTAGTGCGTTTAGATCAGCCATGATTAACGTCCTTGGTAGGTTCCATCGTAATAATTTACGGCATATCCTGGCATACTAACTGGGCCTTTATTTTTAGCCAACCAATTATTAAAATTGGTTTGATTTTGGTATCCAGTTGCAGCAGACGTAAGACCACCAGCCAAACTATTAGCCGCACCCAATTGACCAGCGGCAGCAGCATTGCCAGCAGCCATGTACGCATTACCTGCGTTTGTGGCATAGTTGCCAGTATTGCCAGCCTGATTACTTGCCGCAGCTTGGCCTGATGACATCAAATTACCTAAAGATTGAAGTCGTGCTGCTCGTTCAGCTTGGTATCTGGCAAACGCATTGCCGTACTCTTGCGAAGCAGATCCTTGGGCGTAGTCTTGCAAGCCCTTCATGGTGCCACCAGAGATCAAGCCACCACGGCTAGCACCCTGATGTTTAAGCAACTTCATGCCCTCGTTTAATCGAAAAGCGTAGCCAGGGTCTGCTTGGTAATCAGTCATGCTGAAGTCCCTGCCGTACCTGCCATAATCAGCAGCACCAGCGTTTCCACCAAGCCCAAGCAGTTCCATCAATCGGTTTTGACCAGTCAGACCAGCCTGCCTGTAAGGTTCCTGCAAGGCTAGTTGCTTGTCTAGCGCAGCAGCCTGCAAGTCAGCAGAACGATTTGCCGCATCAGCTTGCGTTCGTGCTGCCGATTGACTACCAAAATAACCTAAAGCAGCACCACCAATAGTTGCACCAGCTACCCAAAAAGTCATAACAACACCTCAATTGGTTGATGTTTAATTTTATTACCAGGACTATAGTTGTTGCTGGCTTCTTCTTCAACTAGTTCAGATTCAGCTTCTTCAACAGTTTTAGCCTCAATAGCATGAAAAGTCATACAAAGCGCATCAGTTATTGCATAAACTGCACGTTTTGTTCCTGGTTTGCTTGAAAACAAGTGAGGACCAGTAACCTCTTGAACGCCATCATCCGTTGTAATGGCTACAGTGCCAGACACAATCAAATAAAAATGTTCTTTTTTGTGTACAGCACCAACAACTAAAACTCCAGCCTCACGAAAAACCTCTCGGCAGTACATTCCACCGTGAAAATAATGCGTAGTTTTAGGTTGGTATTGTGGAAAGTTGGACAATTCTACTTGCAGTGCGGCAACCTTGCCCCGCATATCCGTAGCAACATTGAATCCAGCGCCGTAGGTGACTTGCATCATTATCCCACTACCCAAGAAGTACCGTTGTCAAACACGGGGCAAACCACAGTTCCACCACCAACGGGTGCGGCCAAGAACATGGGTGCTAAAGCATTAGTTACCCAAGCCCTACGCCCTTGAGTCCCTGCTGTTGGCAGAGTTGCGACTGTGTATGCTACTCCAGAGCCTGTACCGCCATTAGCCACCGGCAATATACCGCTGACCTGACTGGTTAGACTAACTCCGCTAAGAGTGCCGCCAAGGGTTAAATTGCCTGAACTAGTGACCGTTCCTGTTAGCGTGATGCCATTAACCGTGCCTGTGCCGGTTACGCTGGTTACGGCAGTTGATGTAATTGTAAAGTTAGGGTAAGTACCAGTAACAACATTGGTTCCAGCGCCTGTCAACACCACCGTTTGGTCAGGCAAAGTATTGGTTATCGTAATAGAGCCAGAGCCATTGGCAACTGATATGCCGGTACCAGCAAACAATGTTCTAAGGGAATACCCTGTTCCGTTACCAATTAACAGTTGACCATTGATTGGCGTTGTTCCCAAACCCGTGCCACCGTTAGCTACTCCCAAGATGCCGGTTCCAGCGCCAACAAAAGAATAAACGCTGTTGAACCACATGAACCACTCACGGGAAACCGTGTTGGTCTGCAAGTCCACCAACGGAACCCGTGGGGCTGGGATTTGTGAAGGAGATGCGGCCATTATGCGTTGGTCGGTGACATTAGCAACTCAGCGCCCATGATGGCAATCTTCACGGGATCGGTGCCAGACACCTCGTAAACACGGTCACGTATTTTGAGCGTCATACCTAATCTGCGCCATATTGTGCGGTAACCATACTGACCAATAGCGCCCATCTCGCGCCAATGCTCATTGGACCATGTATGGCCGCCGTCATCCGACCAGCGCAACATTGCCTGCGGGTTGTAATTGTCAGGCAGACTTGGGATAGTTGTCAGCAACGCACCACTCTCGGTTGTCAGATAAACAGCCGACTCAGTTGTCAGGTAGTCTGCTGGGTAAACAGTCAGGCCAACGCCAGTCTCGCAATCGAGTTGCAAACTGTGCTGCGCGGTACGTTTAAGGTTGTTCTGGCCGGTAGGAAGCGCACGCCATGAACGAAGCCACTTTTGGATGCTGCCGTTGTCATCGTAAACATCCAAGTCCAACGTGTAGATGTTGCCGTTTTCAAAGTCACCCACAACAATGTTGCCGCCAAAGTTACATTGGCAGTTGCTACGATGGCGGGTGAAATTGCCATTCTCAAATCCCGCACGCTCATGCCAGGCTTGGGTGGACACATCGTAGACCCATGTGGCATTGGCACTTGGGAACGTCAGCACATAAAAAGAATGGCCTTCCTGCTGGTAGGTATAGGCTAGTGCATCGGCAATGTTGCCGTATTGTGCGATTGCATACTCAATTGCATGGGTTGATACCCGAAGCCCGGCATATCCATTTGCCTTGTAAACAATACCCTGACCACGGGCGTCTGTGCCGAGCCAGAACAGGGTATTGTCCAGCTTGGCTACCGAGAAGGCGGCTACACAGCCAATCTCGTTAAAAGCGCCTTGGATGGGCGTTAATGGGAAGTTGGCAAGGCCAGCGTTGTACCAAACCTCAACCGAGTCCGTTCCAAACACCCAAAGCTGTCGGTGGTCACAATTGATCGCCACCACGCCATCGGGTGAGCCATCTGCACTAGAAAAGAACAAAGGGTCAAACACCAGCGGGTAAATGTAGTCACCATTTGCTGGGTTGACCGTATCCACAGACCACAAGCGCTGGCTGTTGGGTTCATTAAAAATGAATTGGTTGTCCAAATAACCAACAGTCACAGCGCCAGGGAAGTTTTCATCCGTGATTGCGTCAAACTCGTCGGTTGGCTCGTAGTAGGTGTAGCTTGGGCCGTTGCAGGCAAAGAAGATCACCGCACCATTGTCAGCAATAGATACGGGTCCAGTGCCTGACACATCGCCAATCTTGACCGGCGTAGAAGTCAATCCTGTGAGTTTGTAGACCTCGGTGCCTGACACGACATAGAAGTCGCTGCCATTGGTTTGATGCGCCCACAGTCCACGAATTGGGCCGGTGCCTACAGTTTGCAGAAAGTTCAGACCTGGCGCACGATTCAGAAACCCAGCCTCTTTACCACCCTCCGGCACAATCTCAGGAAACAGGTTGACCATGCGGTTATCCGCAGCGTTGATACTGCGGGCAACATACGATGAACCAAGGATGGGCGTCTTCATGGCTTAATCGGCAGGCAGTGCGGTGTTACCTTCAGCAACCCAGTCCAAGTACACGCGGTAGTCAGAGTTGTTTGAGTCTTGAGGAATAATGGCGTTGTCAGCCAATCGACGGATGAAAGTCTCACCAAGACCTAAATAAATTTGGTACATGATTAAAGTTCCGAGTTAAGACTGAAATAGGCTTGCGCGGTTGCGCTGTGTGCAGTGCTTTGGTATGCAACACCGAAACCTGTTGCGGCTCCGTAAGTGGTAAAAGAATACACCGCGCCTGTTCCTGACGGAACGCTTACCGCGCTAACAGTTGGGGTAGCACGCATCGCCGTTCTAGGAACGATAGGATTGGTGAACGTAGAAGTCCCCACTACAGTGCCATATTGCCCGTAGTATCGGCTTGCCAAAGTCAGTTCCGTTGAGTATGGCCTGTAGTCAAACGATGTGTTGGCAGCGCCCTTCTCAATCTGCACACCCGTGATGGTGATGCTGGATGTGGCTGTTGATGTGCATGAGAACACGATCATCAGCCCATTGGCTGACGCATTGGTTCCCAAAGCAAATGTGAACGTCTTGAGTGCAAGAGCCGAGGTGGTCGTAAAAGTTCCTGTGGCAATGGAAGTTGCCCCAGTAGTAAAACTTGTGGTAAGGCTTGGTGCTTGCCAGGTATTGGCACTATTTGCGTAATATGCAGTCCATGTGACCGTGGCCGAGTTGCTGGTGGCTATATATGCTTGTACAGCTACTGTTTGGTTATGTAGGTCAGCCACGTTGATGGCTTCAATTCGCTGCCCAATTGCCAATTCAGTATTGCTGGCATTGTTTGCGGTTACGGTCAACGCATACTGAGGAACGCCGCTGGTGGGCAATGTTGTAGCCGCAACCGCTGAAGTGAACGCGCACGTAGTGCCGCTACCTTGGGCTATCCACCGATCAGTAACGTAGGCATTGGCGTAATTGGTTCCAGCCCCAGCAGAAATTCCGGTGTACTGCCTTACGTTAAATGCGCCGTTGATAATGCGGTTCTTAAACCCAAACGTGTTGGCGAACAGGTTGGCATTTGTAATCTTGCTAGTAACGCCGCTTTGAACAACTGGGTAAACATCATCCGCAAGACTAGATGTGACTGCCGGTAGGGCTGTAATTGCAACAGTGCTCATATTAGTAGTTTCCTGCGTAGATGTTGAACCGCTGACGAGTTGCCACCAGCGAATAAGGCATGGACATAATATCGTCAGGATTGTTGATGCGCTTCAAATCGCGCTTGCTTGTCATGGCAATCCGAGACACTTGGGGGCTGGGTTCTACGCCAAACTCAGGCGCAAACTCCATTGCCAAGTTGTAAGTAAACGCACGCAGATAGCCTGGTGGAAACAGAATCTGAGTTTCCAAGGTGGCTGGCTGGTCAAGTTCCTGCACCGAGATAAAGTGCCATTCCAACTCTCGTGTCGGCTTGGGATAGACCGTCATCTGGATGTTGGGGTACTCCATGTTAATCCACATGACCTGTGGATAAGTGGAAGTAACCGTCTTGACGGCAATGCCATCATATTGCTGCTGATTGATAAACTTAATACCAAAAGACACGTTAGTACCCGGGTCGCGGTAGTAAGTGGCGTCATCCAACAATACGGGCCGCAAACCATCAAAACCGCCAGCAGCAGCGCCAGTAGGACCAAGGTGGCGCTGAATCTCACCAGCAGGCCAAAGGAATGTTTGGTCAATGGTGTTGAATACCGACAGACGCTCAATTGACCACGACTCAATCATTTGATTTAGGGCAGTCAACGCATCTTGCGAAGTGGCTGCTGATGGCGTTTCACCTTCAGCTAGGATGCCAAGCAATCGAAGCGCACGATTTATTTGGTCTGCTGCGGTGTATGTTGCCATGTCAGATTTCCTCGGTTACAGCCTTGCGTGTGTATTTGCGTTTAATGCTCAACGCATTTGTCTCCGGCTCAAAGACTTCAATAGACTCGTCTGGATTGTACCTTGACCAGCCGTTTTGTTCATCAAATTCGGCTTCAAGTTCCATAGTGGCAACTTTTCTGCCGTGAGTAGGGTGCATTAAATAGATGTTCATACCCAAAAGAGGGGCCGAAGCCCCCCGTTTGTTAGGTGCATCTTACGATGCGCCGTGGATGATTGCATAATTGATGATGACTGCTTCAGAGTATGAAGTAGCAGCAGTCAAGTTACGCAAAGTAATCAAAGCAGAACCAGCAGCCAAATAAGAAACGTATGTGGTGTAAGCACCAGCAGCACTACCAGTAGTATTGCTAGAAACACACACAACAATTGTGTCATTTGCGGAAATCAAACTGTTGGTCAATGTGAAAGAAACCGCAGCGCCAGCCGCCAAAGCAGCATTGTTCATTGTGATGCGACCAGCAGACTTGTTCAGAGTTACCCCTGTTGACTTATCTGTTGCTTGAGTCACAGTGCCTTGAGCCGCTGCGCTGTAGCCAATTTCTTGGCTTGCATAGCAGGTAGTAAATTCGGGGTCGCTATACGCAACACCTACAGCTTGTGTATTTGGCATGATTGTTTCCTTTAAAAACAGGGGCCGAAGCCCCCGTTAAATTTAGGCAATGCGGTACAGAGACCAGGCACCGTCACCAGTCTTAACTGCGCGGTACATCTGAGCCGTACCAGCAGTCGTGACAGTCATCAAGCCTTGTGAGCCAGACGAACCAATGGTCCAGCCGGTGTTGGTCGTGATCGTAATCACGCCAGAGCCAGAGCCATTGGTGTTAACCACAACAAAGTCAAAGCTGCTGTTGTTCTTGGCGCTAGACAAAGCTGCGTCAAGGTCAGTAGCCA